>Ga0209187_1000052_pt1 | contig 267902 bp, 247 predicted proteins | sample BantaG_FD_187430 | JGI IMG/M metagenome (GOLD analysis project Ga0209187, IMG submission 187430) | Marine algal microbial communities from Bantry Bay, Ireland - BantryBay_4 metaG (SPAdes) (version 2) | ecosystem: Host-associated > Algae > Red algae > Unclassified | place: Bantry Bay, Ireland... | reverse complement strand
TGCTATTTTAGGGGGTCAAAGCTCCGGAATAATACTAACATTATTATGTGGATAACTCCAAAATCCCTTATCTTTTGGTGGGGGTCAAAGCTCCGGAATTAGGGGGTCAGTTTGATCGGAATACGCAGTAGTGGCAAATCTACTCTGATCAATATCATTCTTGGTGTTATTCCTAAATACGAAGGCGTTTATCACTGGAATGATAATTACACCATTGGCACTTTGCTTGAAGAAAATACTTTTTTCAATCAATTGAATGCAATTGACAATCTTAAACATAGTGCGTATATCAAAAATGTAGCTTCTAACCATTTAATGGAATTGATTGATCGAGTAGGTTTGAAAGATGCTTACAAAAATAAGGTAGGCTCCTACTCCACCGGTATGAGAAAAAGGCTCGCCATTGCAAGAGCTATTTTGGGAGATCCCAAAATACTTATTCTCGATGAGCCTTTCACTGGTCTTGATCCTATTGGCATGTCTATTTTGAGAGACGTCATTCTCGAATTTCAAAAAAGACCTGGCAAAATGATTATTGTGTCCAGTCATCTCGCTTCTGAAATCAAGAAAATTTGCAACCATATTGTTTTACTTAAATTCGGCAAATTACTCTTTTCTAAATCTATGGACGAAATTTCTGAAATGCAGAATAAGGAACAGTATGGTCATGCCAACACAACTAATGAATTTGAATTATTTGACAACTTTATAATTTCAAAATTACAACATGAAACGATTAATTAATATTGAACTCCTTACTTTGAAGGATTCCAAGAAATCAGGAATTATTTTCGGAACTTTGTTTTTGCTTTTTACTACATTAGCGGCATTCTATTTTCCTGATGTTTTAAAAGCTTATTTCAACTTGGTGAATGAAGGAGCCGACCAGGCAACTTTGGATAATTCGAATTACATTATTGCTAATATTAAGTCATCAAACGATATAGTTGGGTACACTTTTTATATCGCTGGTTCCCTTAAATACTTCCTAGCGCTTTTCTTTGTGAGTTATGTCTTAAAGTCGTACAAACTAAACACTCTAAAACAAAGTGTAGCTGATGGTATGGCTAAGGCAGAATTCGTAAAAGCAAAAGTTTTAATTCTTACTTGCATTTTTGCTGTGCTTGCAATGGTAACTTTAATTATTTCTTTTATCGCAGGATCCATTATGACTGAAAATTTCTTTTCTAGTTTATCAGGATCCTCTATTTTCTACGTAGCATTTGGTTATTTCATTGAACAAGTAACATTTTTCTCTGTCGTGTTACTACTAACTATGTTCCTGAAGAAAAGTAATTTTGTCTTAGCAAGCATTATAATGTATTGTTTTTGCGGAGTTTACATTATCTCCAGTTTTCTCGGAGACTTTATGGTATACTTACCATTAAACACCAACTTTTTTATTAATGCATTTCCAGTAAAGAAATACTTTTTGGAAATGAGTATCAATGATCCAATTGTTTGGATAGGTATAGCAATTTCCATTGCTTACATTGCCTTATCTGGATATGCAGCTAACAAATTGTTGAATAAACAAAATCTCAGTTTAAAAGTTAATTAAATATTTGAACAATAAACGGTATTTTTCTTAGACAGAAAATCCAGGTTTTTAAATAGACCTGGATTTTCATTTAATCTAAATACCCATAACGGCTATCTTTGTTCTCAAAATATTTATACTGTCAATTGTAAAAGTGAATCCGCGATTAATAAGTTATTATAATATTATGGAGTCAAAGATTACAGAGACCGAATAACTCTCTTGTATTTAAAGTAAAAAGTGACCGCGGGAGGACTCATTAATCTGAATCTTGTTGAATCTTAATAAACGCTAATGAATCTTAAGTATCTAAATATCAGATATTTAGAAACTTATTTGATTTAATAAGCCTTAGGAATGTTTAGATTTATTCACCTTTTTCTCGGGAAATAATTCGGGAAAATAAAATTTAAACATATGTCATCAGTAAAATTAAGATTAAAAAAGAACAAGCAGAATGCAAAAGGGGATTGTCCAATCGTAGTCCAAATTATTCATCAAAAGAGATCTACAGAAATTAGTACAGGAAAATATGTAGCACCGAATCAATGGGATATAACCAATAGCTGCATAAAAAAAACTCATCCGAATGCAACTGTTTGGAATGTCCTATTAAGAAGAAAAGTGGGTACTTACCAAGTCAAATTGGATGATGCCCTTCTTAAGGGAGAGTCCTTTACCATCGAACATATAACAGGTCGTAAAAAACTACTAGAGCAAAATCCTTTACTATTAGATTACTTAATAAAAATTATAGCAGAAAATGATGAAGGCTTGGAATTTGGAACGCTAAAATATTATTGGACATTAGTTAGTAGACTCAAAAAGTTTAGTCCCAAGATGAAATTGAATGAAGTTGATCAAAGTTTTGGGAAACTTTTCAAGTCTTTTTTAGAAGAAGATTGTAATAATGCTCCTAATACAGTTCATGCTCGTTTTAAAGTCCTAAAGAAGGTATTAAATGTAGCTGTAAGAGATGGGTTACTTGAGAAGAATAAACTTAAAGATTTTAAAATAAAAAGAGCTAAAACAAAAAGAGACTTTTTAACTATAGATGAATTAAAAAAAATAATGCAGTATGACCCTCAGACTTCACTTGAAACAGTAGTAAAAGATACCTTTATCTTCTCGTGCTTTACAGGTTTAAGATTTTCAGACTTATGTCGATTAAGTAAAGAAAATATATTAAGTGAAAATGGCGGGATAAGATTATATTTTACCATTGCTAAGACTAAAGAGCATCTTTCATTTAAACTTCCGAAACAAGCAGAGTATATAGCTCGAGAATATATAAACAAGGGATACAAGATGTTATTCCCAATTATAAAGCATCAAAATAGTAGAAAAAATATTGAAATATTTAATCAGATAGGAGGAAGAAATGCAGTATACAATAAAACCATTAAAAAAATATGTAAAGAGTCGGGTTTAGAAAAGAATATTTCTTTTCACTGTGCGCGCCATTCTTTTGCTACGATTTCATTAAATTTAGGTATGCGAATAGAAGTTCTTAGTAAGCTGCTTGGTCATCAAGATATAAAGGTAACTCAGATCTATGCTAAGGTAATGGATGAGGCAAAAGATAAAGGAATGGATTTATTAAATAGTTTATAAAATGGTGGCAAACGCTTATTTGAAAAAAGTATTAAAGACTCTTGCTCATTTTAATGTTCATGCTGGTGGTGACTTTAATGATTTTGAATGTTATTCATTTTTTAACATAAATTTTGGTGAGTCTTATTCATTTAGTATTAATGGTCAAAGATATAAGGTACACCAAGAGAACCTGGTTGAGATTAAAAATAATTTTGAATATGAGGTAAATATAGCGGAGATAAACCCTGTTCAACTTCAAAATTTTCTAAAAGCACTTAAAGCTAGTTTAGTCAAAATAAAAGCGGACAAATATCCCATATCAAAAAAGACAGAATTAGTTGAATTTATTGGATTTATTGAAAAAGAAAGCGGGGAATTCGTTAGAGAGCATGCAGAATTCCCAATCCATTTACAAATAGTAAGAAGAATTCAAAGACTACACATAGAGGTAATTGAGAAAATTCTACAATTAGAAGCTGAACTTCATTTGGAAGAAGGCTTAGAAGCAAAATTAGTAAACGGGATAAAATATGATGGCAACTATGAAAATATAATTCGGCTACTATATAGTTTTTTAATTGAAAAGGGTTGCATTCCTAAAACCTTGGGAGTAAATAAATTTTGCAATTATTTTGATGGTACTGAAAATATGGAGCCTATAAATTGGATAGAAAAGAAGGTGAAGTTATACTTTGTGGTGAAAAAATTACATGAAAAAATAAAACCAACCGAATCCACTCCATGGTTAAAATACCAAAAACTTTTTAGGATCAAAAAAAAGCCTGTCTATAACTTAAGGAATTCAGACCCCAAAAAAGAATACCAACCAAATTTGGACTTTGAAAGTAATTTACAAAAAGTATTAAAAATAAAATCTCAAAATTAAGGTAGTTTAAGTATAAAAGACTTACCCAAAACTACCCTTGCTTAGAAAGCCTTTTTTTGATTCGAAAAAAGTAGAATCTTTACATCGAATAACGGGTATTCTCCGTTCAAATTACTAAAATAAAATACATCTAATTATGGAAGAAATTTTCATGCCTAAAAGGCATGCCTATACTCCTATGCGAGTATTAGAGATTTGTAATATAGATGGAGGCCAGACTTCCATATTTAATAACTTAAAATTTGCATTATGAATTTAACAATGAAATATATTCTGTATAGGTTAAACAGAATCGAAATTAAATTAGCTGGAGAAGTAATCTTTGAAAAAGAGGTAAAAATAATAAAGGATGGAGCATACTTTGAAATAAATCATTTTCTCTATGGCAAAATCGCTGTGATAGTTAATCCAAAATTGTTTAAGAGAAATGTCTGGTATAGATATAAAGAAAAGTATGTGGAAGAATCTGAATTCATAGTTGACAATAAACTATTTGATGTGGACGATTACGAGTTTATCTTTATCCATTCATGTTTTAACTTTCAAATATATAGAAAAATGCTAAAGCTTAATTTTTGTGAAGAGCCCTATATTAATGGCTGGGGATTGGTCCACAGTGAGTCTAATAGGATGATTAGAGAAAATATAAATAATAAAAATGATGCAGATAACTAATAAAATAACAGAATGGTTGACGCCTAGCCAAGCCTGTTCTTATTTAAATGTAGGTAGGACAACCTTATGGAAATATAGGAAACAAGATCTCCTAAAATTCTATAAACATGGAAGAAAAATCCTTTATCTAAAACAGTCATTGGACGATCTTTTAATTAAACACTCAAACTGTGAAACAAATGAACTATAGTCTTGTAAAAAATAATAGTAGCATTCAAAAACAATTGAATCTGGAAGATATTTTTAACATGATAAAATCAGGCAAAGTAGGAGAGCAAAACGTAAAGACACTAATTGAAGGTATAAGAAGCAATCAGCCAAAATTAAAAAGGGAGCTTCCAGGATTTTGTTATACTGGAGAATTTAAAGATAAAAGGCGTGAGGTAAATTTAGTTAATTACAGTGGGCTCATTTGTGTTGATATTGATAAAATTGAAAAAAAACAGTTGGTAGAAATTACTGCCAACTGTCAAACTGACAAGCTTATAAGAATGTCATTCATAAGTCCTAGTGGAAATGGTGTAAAGATTTTAATTCAAACGGATGCTAAAAAAGATGACCATAAGGCAGCTTTCGTCCAAGTAAATACTTATGTAGCAAATAAGTATTCTATTGAAGTGGATATGAATATAAAATCAATAGCTCAACAGTGTTATTTTTCGTTTGATCCAGAAATATACTTTAATCCAAAGTCTGAAATTTTTAAGATTGAATCAAGTTTAATAGACGGTTGTAACCACGAGGCAAGATTGTTAAATAAAATAGATCAAGCACTAGATGAAAGTCAATTATTTATTGAAATTAAAAGGAGAACTGAACTCTCCTACACTTTTGAAAAGGGTTCAAGGAATGCCTATATGTACTACTTCGCATGTACATCAAATAGATTTGGAATTGATCAAAGCAAATGCTCTAAATACTTAAGAGAGGAATTTAGCAAAGGCTTTAGCAATAATGAAATAGGTAATTGTGTCAGGAGTGCTTATAAAAATACAAGTGAATTTGGAACTATTAATATTAACACAGTTACTAGTCACTTTCCTGATCACATTTATAATCAATTACCTGTGATGCTAGACTGGATATCACCCCATTTTGAGAACAAAGAAATTAGAGATATGATGCTTCTTACAGCATTGTGCAGCACTAGTGTTGTTTTTCATAATGTGAAGGGAAGATGGAACAAAGGGACTGTTTATCCAAATCTTTATGTTTGGGTGTTAGCCAAAGCGGGAAGTGGAAAGGGGAATGCTGTACTTGCATATAAATTAATAGAAAAGGTTGATGAGCTATTTAAAACAAATTTAGTTTCTGGTAGTGAAACTAATGAGTCTGGAAGTTTAATAATTGCAGGTAATAACTCGTTTGCAGGGATGATTCAAGATTTAAAGGATAATAATGGAATTGGAATTATTCTAGAAACAGAAGCTGATTCTCTTGTAACAAAGTTAGGCCAAGATTGGGGTAATTTTGCAGAGATTTTAAACATGGCTTATCAACATGAGCGTATAAATCATAAAAGAAAAGATGAAAAAATAAAAATAAAGAATCCAAAATTAAGTATCGCTATGACCTCTACTCCTGGTCAGATATTTGGGATGTTTAATTCAAAAGAAAATGGATTATTCTCTCGTTTTTGTTTTTATAAAATACAAAAAGAACCTAAGTGGGAAAGCCAAAAACCAACACCAGAAAATGAGAAATTAAGTAAAAGATTAGAGGAGGTAAAAAGTAGATTAGAACGTTTGTACACGGAATTGAGAGAAAGGGAGATTAAATTTAGATGGACAGATGAACAATGGGCAATTCAGAATAAAGTTATGCCTAAAGTGATCGCTGCTGCTAATGAAGAGCATGTTTCTGGAGTCTTAATGCGAGCCGGTCTTCAATGGTATAGAATAAGTATGATTTTGACATGTTTAAGGGGCGAATATGATAATGAAATAGTTTGTAAACAACAAGATTTCCAAATAGCACAAGAGATTGTAATGGTCCTGGTAGAGCATTCTAAGAAAGTGTTAAAAATGATACCTGACTCGCTTAAAACAGTAACAAAAGGTGACGCAGGAGAGCGTAAAGCTGTACTTCTATTTCAAAAAATGCCAGATGTTTTCACAACACAACAAGCATTAGATGCGAAAGGGAGCCTAGGAATTGAGGAAAGGACTATTTATAGAATTCTAAAAGAAAATAAAGGAATAATGTGGGAGAATGTAAAAAAGGGGACATACAAAAAGATGTTCCCCACCGCAAAGGTGGCAGAATGACAGTTGGCAGTTAGACTTTTAATAGTTTTTTATTCATATTGGAGGCTTTGATTAGTAATCGGGCCTCCTTTTTATAGCATGATTTCTTACTAAAGGTCTTATTAAGCTATATATATAATAAGGAAGACTAAAATCTCTCTACTAAAAACCACTTAAAATAGGGCTAATTAAATATCTAATTACACTATTATAAATAAACAATAATGGAGCCTTAGTTGCCTAAGACCCCATAGTGTGGTATGAGAAATTAATTTTTATCTGGTCAACTTCCAAGTTGTAATGACCTGCCTGTTTACACCATCGATTAAACGCATATTTTCCTTTACCATGCTTATTTCATTAGCATTGAATTTAGAGACTGCGAACCTGCTTGTTGTAAATAGTTGTAAACTACCACCACCAGTGGATGATAGTTCAGTAGACATTAAAAATATATCTGGATTACATTGAATCGCCCATAAAAATTCATTCCCGTCTAATGATCCTTCATTAAAGTTTCCAAATGTTATTGACAACTCTCTTTTAGTGTCCATTCCTTCACCATTGATAACAACAGTAGTGGTTTCTTCAATATCCCAAACACCAAGCATTTCCATATATTTCATCGAGCTAGCAACAGGCTCTTCTTTTTTGCAAGAAACGAGAGCAACACAAAAAAAGGTGAATAATAAAAGTTTCATTTTCATTTTCAAAGTTTTATGATTTTAGAACTACCAATTTTGTTGGTTTTAGCATCTAATACATCTAAAAAATAGACACCATCGTTCAACCCAGTTAAAAGTAATTGATGCTTATTGATTCCAATTACGCAATTTACAGAATTTTGGAATACAATTTTTCCGTTAGTGTCAATAATCTTAAACAAATACATTTCATTCCGATTAGAATAGAATTCAACATTAATATTATTCTCAAATGGATTAGGGTATGCTTTTAGATTTGTTTTGGATTCAGAAATCACTCTTAATTCACGCATTCTAGTGTCTCTAATGATATCCTTGATAACTTCTATAGGTAATACAGATTGGTTGTTATTCTCCGCACTTCTCGAGAGCACATCACCTAACTGATCAGTAGTACATAAATTATAAACTTGAGTTGAGTCTCCACAATCGGGATCACAAACCGAGCCCAGGTAAACATCACCATTACCACAATAGAAGTGATATTGGCATGAAAAAGAATCTCCTGTACAATCTGTTTCATCAACAAGGCTGTAAACATAATTATCAGATGTAGATGTGATTTCATGATAGATTCTTCCGTCTGGTAATTGAATTTCACAATAGGTTGCATCGAAACTGTAATAACAATTCAGGCCTAAGTGCTCACCACAAAAATGGTCTGAGTAGGCTATTCCTACAGCAGTTAATGTATCTCCATCACACACTTCCCAATAAGTACAGGAATCTAATTCGGTATGGTTTTCAAAATCATCGCAATCTGGATCAGGACTACCGCCGCTACCTCCAGAATTACCGCCACTATTGTTTTGGCCGCAAGTTGGATCATCATCATATGGACATGGATCATGGACATCAGGGATATCATCCCCATCTGAATCAACTAATTCTTCACTATTATTGCAAAATTGAAGTAAAACATCTTTATCTAGATTTGCACCAGGAAAAATATCAGCTTCATCGAAAATACAACCTCCACCAATAGAACAAAAATATGATGGCCTTAAATCTCCAACCCAATTATTAAATATCCTTGTATTTGTCAGACCACTATCAATGATGGTAGTATCCACAAGAAGTACTGTATTTGTGTCGCTGCTAAAATAAGTTTGAAGCAAAACTCCCCCTCCAGAACACGGATCAGAGGCATTATTAGGTATATATTTAAATAATTGTACAGAATCAGCAATATTTCCATTGCATAAATCATCAGTAGTTGTATATATCGTTGATGGTGTAGTTGGATTACAATAACTACACTTATAATTAGCAAAGTAATAATCGCTGATAGTCCCTCCGTTAGAGAGCCTAAGAACATCTTGGGGGCCTGCTCCAAAACCAGCGTCATGGAAAACAATTAAATCACTATTAGCTTCTCCCCATTGTATAGGAATATCCAATTCACAATCTAAAAATATGTCTCCGCCATCAATTCCTTTTCTATATCTTTTAACATTTATCATCATTGTTGTATCACCGTTTCTTTCAGCATCGTTCAAAACATAAATACCTGGACTAATTACATCGTCTCCAATGTGATTCTTTCGCCATCGGCCATTATGAAAAACCCTAGTGGTTCCTCCCCTTGGCCAAGTAACGATGAATTCAAAATTGGTATCCAATAATCTATTTATAGTTTTTAATTTTATGCGTGGTGTGGTAATTCCAATAATCCTACACCCATTGGCGTCACACGGACAAACAAAATCAAATCTAAAAGCTCTCCAATCTGAGACTTGTGTATTGCCCGATCCAAATAGACGTAATTCCTCTGCTTCAGGAATGTATTCGTAACTACAATCATAACATGTGCTAAGTGTTGTGAATTGCTGCCGTCCACAAGCATCGGTAGTTATAATTTCGTATCTGCCTCTTGGGAATTCCTGAGGCAATGTATCTGCTGTAGTGATGGCTGTATTTACAACATATGTGGTTGTATAAGGAGTCCCATTAGAAGCCGCTATGCCATTCAAGGTAATATTATATGGAGGTATTCCAAACTGAAGGTTCTTAATAATAAGATTACTAGAACCAACACAATGTTCATAATTAAGTGAAGTCTGCCAATAATCAGCAAGGGGTCTATCTATTGTGTAATCACAATCAAACGAATTTATGAAATAAGATTTTTCAATTTTACAACCTGAAGCATTTGTAATAAAAACAGAATATTCTCCAGCTGTTAGATTATAAATTGAATGATGATTAACTCCATTAGACCATTCATAAGTTAAATTAGTATCCTCTCCATCAGGAGTAAGAATGATCGCCCCTTGGCCATCAATTAAATTTCTAATCTCTGCATTTACATCAAAAGGTTCAGTTGATTTGTAAGTAATATCATAACAATCCACCCTTTCACAGTTTGTAGTATTATCTGTAATGGTAACACAATAATTTCCAGTTAGAAGGTTTTTAATTTTATTTGAAGTTGTTTCATTACTCCATTTAAATGAATAATTACTAATATTATTTGAAGGACTATATAATTCGATACTCCCTTGCTGCCACCAGCCACAAACATCAAGGACATTAGCTTCAACATCTATTTGTCCTTCACAGTCAATAATTTCAAACGACTCTGTAATTGTAGAACATCCATCGGAAATAACTACAGTGTATGTACCTGGTAGTAAACCAGTAATTAAATCTGAAGCTCCTGTAAATCCATTTGGACCAGTCCAATTATGAGAATAATTATTAAGAAAAGGATCAGAAACTGCTAGGCCTCCAGTTGTATTCAATTTTATACTTCCTAACGAAGGTGAATTATATGGAAAGACTTCAGCATTTGTATTTAGTTCTCCATTATCCTCTAAAAAACAAGTGAAATTTTCTGAATCTCCCTCTGTGCCACAGCAACAAATATTTATATTGTCAATAGTATAAGTCAACCCGCGATTATAAGTTATAGTTATACTATAGAGCCCAGGGTCACAAAGACCGAATAAGTCTCTTGTACTTGAAGTAAATCCATTAGGACCTGTCCATGCATAACTTTCAACATCAAATTGGCTTGAGGGAAAGTGTAATATAATTGAAGCATCACAATTATTTGTATGGTTGTTTCCAGAATTGACACATCCTGAAAGATTAGTTTTCATTCTAACCCCAAAACATCCATCAGGACATCCACAAGTAAGATTGAAATCAATGGATGCTGTTCCACAATGAGAATCTGTTAAAAGTGCCTGATAGTATCCCTCTCCTAAATTAGGAAGATCCTCCTGGCCATCATTTCCTGAAATCCCATAGCTTTCCTGTATAATTACCCTATTAGAATCTACCCATACAACATCATAAGGAGCAATGCCGTCGTTAATTTGCAAGTCAATTGAGCCCCCCATGCAATTGTTTATCATTAAAGGATAAGAGACATCAGCTGTTAACGCATCTTGAGCAAAAATAGAAATGTGAATAAAAAGTGTAATCAAGGTTAATATTAATTTGTTCATTTTTAAAATTTAATCAGATTAGTTATTCTTTACCTTTTTCATTGTCTTTCTTTTGATCTAAGAAATCTCGAATACTGTTTCGCTTTTCTTCTATTAATTGGGCAATACTTATAACCTTGTTTTTTCCATCAGGAGGTAAAAAGTTAATTTGATCAAAGTTGTTTAGTGAGAAATAATCGTAATATTTAGTATGGTATTTTGCCCATCTGTGGTCAGCAATGATTTTAAAAAATCTACTTTTAGCTTTAGAATTAATAAAATCAAATTCTCTATAATCAACCATCATACCGTCGTATAAAATCAAATTAAATTTATCCTCATAAAATGTATAATCAAGCAGACGGGTTTCACCGTAAAACATAAAAAACGTGTCAATAACTATATCATTTTTAAATACGGCTAAGAAACCGACACCCTCTTCTCCCTTAATGGTCTTTATCTCCATTTGTTGGGTGCATGTAAAATTTTGAAAGGAGAAGTAAAGGATTAATATTAAATAAGTCTTTTTCATATTGATTGGTTTAAGGATTAATTGTTACATCATGAGGTAGTGAGTCTATAGATCTATAACCAAACCAGTTAATTGGAAGTTTAAAGAGGGTTCCATTGATATCAATTGTGTAATAGAATGAACTTCCAAATCCTGCAAAAGTATTTTGGATATATATTTCTTTACTTACTGGAGGAGATCCATATGATGGATCGTAATATTTATTATCGAACTTTACAAGAGCATGATTTCCAAAAGTAGACCTTGGATCATTATTTCCTTGTCCACTAACACCATCACTCCATAATTTCTTTAGAATGAAATTGCTACTAAGCGTGTACGATTCAGCAAGAAAGTGATTAATTTGAAATAGAATATCAGACACACTAAAAAGGCTTGTGTCAGTTTCCCAATTGTGAACAAAGAAAAAAGATTTTTCTCTAGTTTCAATGGTTTCCGAACCATCTGGCTGTCTAGTTTTAAGTGTATCTATAGAAAATTCTATATTTGAATATGAGGTTGAATCTAAGGCTATTTTCGACATTATATCATTTTTCATTCTTGTTATATCAGCATTAGCCAAGAAGGAAGCATTATTTTTTTTTGTCCACAAAACTATCGAAACTTTACTACCATTAATACCTTGAACCCTAATAATGTCATCAAAAAATTCAGCAAATTCGCCACAGCAAGCTCCTACATAATGAAGAAATGCAATAACTGTTCTGAGGGAATCATCAAGAGGATTTTGATTGTTGGGTCCCCAATATGTAAAGGGCCCAGCACCGTCCTGTCTGTAAAGTGTTGGTGTCGAATTATTGTTTTTACCAAAGGCTTCGTGATAAATTGAGTTAACAATCTCTATTTTATCTGTTAACCCATTTGCATTTATACAACCTATGTGCAATGAGGTATGAAAGAGAATCGTTTCTGCAGTTCTTGGGAGCTTAACCCCCAAACGAGGATTTGAATGAGTGACGTATAGAACATTTTGACTTTGACTAACTTTCTTCCATGTATTTCCCTCATCCATTGAAATATAATACTTTATTAAAAAAGATGGAACATATTGCACCATATCGGCAACCAAAGATTCTTCAGCTTTTCGATTAAATTTTAATATTCCATTATTTGGGTTAAGATCTTTAAATTTAAAATGTATAACCGTTGTATCATTAGAGCCCAGTCTACTGATGTGCCCTTCTGCCTTGACTCTTACTTTAGTTGGACAATCAGTTAAAATTTGAGCTTCAATCTTAATTTTTCCACCACTTTTGTAAGAAACTGGTTTTCTAGATATTGTCATATTATTTTCGTCAGCTCCACAATCTGAACTATATACTATAGCATATTGAGGCTTTACAAATAAAGAAGGAATTATCCATTCATCATTTAAATCTACAGGAGGGTCTTGCATAATTGCATTATTGGCTGTCCCGATAAAATCAACATCCTTTAAACAAAAATTATATTTTATTTTTCTTGACCTGATGCTAATGATGAAAATATTACAATAAACGCAAGTATTAAATGTGTTCTCATTTATTAATTGTTTTAATATTTGTTATAAAAGCCATTAGGCTTTAAATATAATTTGTTAGTTGTTGTACTTATTATCGGAGAGGTGTTGATAAAGTGTACTATAGTGTCATACAAATATATAGAAATAAAATTAAAATCCATATTTTTTTTTCAGTTAAGTAATATTGTTGTTATTGCTTAGTACCCTAAGGAAGCAAAAGGTAACCGCGAAAAGGTGATTATTTTTAAAATAAATTTTATTAGGAATGTATAAATAGGAATTATTAATAATTCAAGCAAGCCCTCTGCAAGCACGAAGCAGATCTGAGTCCGAGAACAAAGTGAAGGAATCAGTAGTGTGCAACACCTTTAGTCTGCTGAGTCTTGAGGCTTGCCGAAACGATATAAGAACTGGTGGATGTGAAGGTACTGTAACGCAGTGGTAGTGACCGCAGAGAACTAACAGGCCTTAACAGACAGTAAAAGTTCTGGCTGATCAGTTGAGCTGCAAAACATAAAATCATGCCAAAGGGGCTCTGTGAAGAGCTCCTGTATCCGCTGAAAGCGGAATGGCATGTATTTTTGTTGCAGTGAATCTGTGAAGGTGATATAACCTCAATTATTAATATTCAATAGGAAATAAAATAGTAGTAGCTGACCTATTCCACTCTGTTATGATATAGATTTTTTTAGAAAAACTGTTTATGGAATCAGGTATTAAATAGGAACTAAATAGACGTTCTCCTTCTATTAATCCATACTCATTAAGCTCCATGTCATCCCTACATAAATCTCCCCAGTTTCCCTGCTTATGTTTCTCAAGAGAATTAATAACAAATGCAGAGAATTCTAATGATCCATCTATAGAGTTTAGTATACCTTTGGAGATGTAAATATTACCTAATTTAAAAAGTGTTTTTTTTGATATTGTTTTTTGTGTATTCATAGAAGTGTTCTTAATGATTAATAAACTGGTTTAAGGTGAATAAACAGATCACCAAAAAAAGAAAGGAGGAGATTAATTAAAATCTTCCTCCCTCTTATGGTACAGTCTAGGCTGCAATTAAATTATTGGTAGTGTCCATTACCTTTTCAATTGACTGTCCATTTTGTGTAGTGTGTTCATTCCCCTCTTTCGGATTGTAAGCCCATCTGTAATTTAGAGTTAGCACATCTCCGTTTTCTAATTCATACTTATACGAGTCTACTTCAACTTTAGTTATTGAACCCTTCATAGTCTTACCAACCATTCGAGCTGCTTGTTCCTCATTTAAAGTAGAAGAAATAGATGCTCTTCTTACATGAGCATAATAGTTGCCTGTTTTTTCAGACCGAACCATTTCTAGTTCACCTTCAAGAATTAATCTAATGTAAGATTCACCTTCTTGACTTTCTTGTAACTTAAATTCTGTTACTGTTACCATAATAAATTTGTTTATGTGTGAAAAAATAAATTGATTGGCTTTCTATAGAAATGATTTCTCTATAGAGAACAGCCGGGGGTTGTTTAAATCCCAAGTGATAGTATAGGTGCTAAGGTTAGGGGGTACCTTGAAATAAACATACAAGGGTTTCTTAAATGTAATAATCCTATTATTTTTATAATCTTTTATTCAACTATGAAAGACTGTGACCAACTTTTTATAACTTTAAAATAATCGCCGAAACAATTATATAAACAAGAAATTTTAAATAGAAAAATGAACATACTATTAATTGGAAATGGATTTGACAAGGCACATGGGCTGCCAACAACTTATTGGGATTTTATTGAACACATGAAAAAAACTAAAAAAGAAAAAGGGCCTAATAAGAATGAATATGCTGAAATAATGCACTCTCATAAAGAAGGGTTTAAATCCGAAATATTGCCTCAGCTGAAAAAAACCTGGAGTGGTATTGAGGATAATTATTATAAGCTCTTAAATACTACAAAAAAGACTAAAAATAAAGCAGCTAAACTGAACAAGGAATTAAATTTAATAAAGAAACACTTCGAAGTTTACTTGCATAATTATGCTTCAAATCCAAAGAAAATAAATTCGTACCAACAAATTTTTAATCGTTTCGATAGTAATACTGTAATCGTTAATTATAATTATACTTCAACCTTAGAAATATATGATTTAAATGAAAAAATAGAAATACTTCACCTTCATGGAAAGATTAATGACGAGTTAAATCCAATAATTTTTGGCTGTGCACCACCTGAAGAAGAGACTGAAGAATTGCTAAAATTAGGAGATATATTCCTAGAAAACATTAAACAATATCAATATTTCAAGAGCGATAAATATCATTCCTTAATGAAAATTTTCAAAGAAGAAAGTAGTATCAATATTTTTCTAATGGGACTGAGTTGTGGTGAAGCTGATAACTTAATACTTAATCAAATTTTTGGCCATGAAAAGGTCAAAAGTATTTTTAATTTTTATTTTGATGGTGATAATGGCATGACGAATCATGTCAATACTTTTTATAATATAAGTAGGATAATTGGAACTATGAAAGCTGGGGCTTTATATTTACCATTTCCTCAAGTTATGAGGATGCCACAAGTTGAAGATAAAGATTCAGGTAAGCCTCCTTTAGATATCCATGACTTATTTAAAATTAATCACGGGAGACCTGTCGCTCTTATTCTATAAAATAAATATAATCTATGGACTCATCTCGGGAAATACTCGGAACAATTTCTTAACTTGCTGAAAATAACATTCTTAGAGCTTAAAAAGTGACCGCGGGAGGACTCGAACCCCCAACCATCGGAGCCGAAATCCGATATTCTATCCAGTTGAACTACGCGGCCTTTTAAGGATTGCAAATATAAAGAAACTTTGATGATTAAAAGGCTATGTTGGTGAGATTTCAATTTTATGAGTAAGCATTTTTATAACACTGACGTCAGTACACAGACGTCAGTCGTCAGATTTTATGATGCTACGTAATTCAAGCGGCTGCGCCGCGCAAGTGCTGAAGCACGCAAACGGCTGCGCCGCGCAAACAGCTGCGCTGCGCAATTCAAGCGGCTGCGCCGCGCAAGTGCTGAAGCACGCAAACGGCTACGCCGCGCAAACAGCTGCGCTGCGCAATTCAAGCGGCTGCGCCGCGCAAGTGCTGAAGCACGCAAACGGCTGCGCCGCGCAAACAGCTGCGCTGCGCAATTCAAGCGGCTGCGCCGCGCAAGTGCTGAAGCACGCAAACGGCTGCGCCTTTCAAGCGGCTGCGCCGCGCAAGTGCTGAAGCACGCAAACGGCTGCGCCGTGCAAACAGCTGCGCTGCGCAATTCAAGCGGCTGCGCCGCGCAAGTGCTGAAGCACGCAAACGGCTGCGCCTTTCAAGCGGCTGCGCCGCGCAAGTGCTGAAGCACGCAGACGGCTGCGCCGTGCAAACAGCTGCGCTGCGCAATTAAAACGGCTGCGCCGCGCAAGTGCTGAAGCACGCAGACGGCTGCGCCGTGCAAACTGCAATTCAAGCGACTCCGCCGCTTAGAAGTTTGGTAGTTAGCAAAATTCAAATATTTATTGCTATTCAAAAGAAAAATTTGATAGTTTAATAATTATAATATATCTTTACACCAAACTTACTAACCATTCCTATATTCTTAGGGAGATTATTCAAACAAACATCTTGTAATTTTTTTAAATCCTATTAAGTAACAGATTTTTTATTTCGTGGAAGTGATAAAAAACAAAACCTTACTTAGTAATGGGATTGACTATTTGGGTAATACTCGGACTGGCTTTCTATTGCTATATACACTACTATTTATATGCTGTGCAAATACACAGATATATGGGCAAATTGTATCTAATGATCCAAACACTGCCACGAATAGTTCGTCTGAAAAAACGATGCTACTGGATTCCTCCAACTGGATTGCCTCCTTAAAAGTTAATCATCAATTGGTTGATGTAAATACCTTCTCCACTTCCCAACCGCTTAAACTTAATGTTCAGCACAATTCTATTCACTTAGTTTTAAATGAACAAATGGAGCAAGGGAAACAGCCATTGAAATATGGCTATTACCTGCTAGATAAAAATGACAAAGAAATTGATCGTGTAGACCTTGGTAAGCAAACTGGGATTTATCTATCAGCTCTTCAATCAGGCCGATATCAACTTATCCCTTTTATTAAAAGTGGAGAAGAAGATATTCTTTATGCTAAAGATCCCTTAAATTTTTGGATAAAGTTGCCTTTTTATAAAAGTTGGGAGTTCATCTTAACGGGAATAATGTTGCTTTCCCTTATGGTCTATGCGATTTTTTATGCTCGCATTAAGAAGCTGAATAAAGAAATTGAAATCTTAAAAGCAGCGTTGTCTCATGCTAAGCAAGTAACATTTAAAGAAAATGAAAAGGAAGCAAAAGATAAGAAAATCGTTGTTTCAAATGGTAATCCCTCAAAAGAAGAAATTAAAGGATTATTAGCCAATGCTTATGAGAACGGGGATTGGAAAAAATTCAAAATATCTTTGGATTTAGCATTCCCAAATTTTCTGCAAAATTTGAACCGGCAGCATCCAAATTTATCTAAAAATGAACAATGGCTCTGTGCTTTTATTAAATTAAATATTGGAAATAAATCAATCGCTGAATTAATGTTCGTAAGTAAAAGAACCATTGAATCAAGAAGATATCGGCTTAAAAAGAAATTAGACCTTGATGCAAATATTGATTTGAAGGAATTTATTGCAAATATTACATAAAAAAGACAATGCAGTATGATTTGCAGTATAGAAATAAACGTTTGACAGTGCATTTTTTTTGATATTACCAAGATGTAATTATACAGTAATTGAAAAATCTTCTTAGGATTTTACTGCTGACGTATTACTACTATGAATTCTAAAATTCACTTTATCACACACCAAAGTGGTTTTGAGCACTACGTTACAGCGTAGTGCTTTTTTTATTATGAAGAAATTGCAAAAATTTAATCCACTATAAACATCACTTGATCGATTCCATTTCCTATCTTGGCGATCAGATATTACATTCAAACCTATGTTTATACTTTCAGGAGCTCTCGATTTAAGCAATTCGTATGTGCAGATTCTTGCTGCATCTATCATTCTAGTATTATCTCATGTATTTAATATTATATCCAATAAAACAAATGTACCATCTGTATTAATGCTCATTGCTACAGGGATATTGATAAAATTAGGCCTTGATGTCGATGCATTATCATTGATGAGTTCACTTAAAATTCTTGGTACGGTTGGATTAATTATGATTGTTTTGGAGGCTGCTCTTGACCTTCACTTAACAAAAAAGGAATTGCCTTTTATTGGAAAATCGCTATTAATCGCATTGTTAGCATTATTGGGATCTTCCTTTTTAATTGCTTATCTCTTGCAGATCTTTCTAGAACTACAATTTCTATATGCATTATTATATGCAATTCCCTTGTCCATAATGAGTAGTGCAATCATCATTCCTAGTGTCAGTGGCTTAATTAAAAAGACAAAAGAATTCATGATTTACGAAAGTACATTTTCCGATATTCTTGGGATCATGTTCTTTTACTTTATCATCAGTTTCATGGAAGATGGAGCTACAAATGCAAGTCTACAATTTGGAGGTAGTTTTATCTTAACAGTAATTGTAGCTATAGTTTCGAGTTATATTATTGTCTATCTGTTTAAAGACATGAAAAGTCTTTCTAAGCTTTTCTTATTGATGGCTGTTTTACTTATACTATACACTGCAGGGAGTTTATTAGGCTTAGCACCACTCTTGATTATTCTGATTTTTGGAATGGCTTTGGCCAATCATCAAGTATTCTTCAAAATATTTAAAAATGATATAGAAGAGCATGATCCGATTGAGGATATTGAAAAAGATTTTCATTTAATTACTTTAGAATCTGCCTTCCTTGTCCGAACCTTTTTCTTCGTAATATTTGGAATGACTATTAATTTAGAATCTCTTGTAGATTTAGATGTATTTCTATACAGTATGGCTATAGTTGCATCCTTGTATATTATTCGCTTTATTGTTTTAAAAGTATTTAATCTTAAAAGCTCTATCAGTCCTGAACTTTGGATTGCTCCAAGAGGTTTAATCACCATTCTATTATTTTTTAAAATTCCTTTAGCCTTTCAAGTCGATAATTTTGATAATGGTATTTTATTGTATGTAATCATCATAAGTAGTATAATCATGACGATTGCACTAATTTTAAATAAGAAAAATGCAAGCCTTGCAGTAGATGGAGCTGGTGCTCTTTCAGTAGACGTTGAGCAAAGTAATGATTCACTTGATAGTTCAGCAGTTGAAGCAAAGGAGGGAGATACTAAAGAGGATTAATGCTTGAATGATCATGCTATCGTTCTATCTATACTTCTATCAATCATTCATTCTGTCGTTCTATCGTTTTATCAAGCATTCAATCAATCATTGCATTCACTTATTACATTGTCAAAAAACCGTCTCTTTCCCCAATATTTAATAAAACATTAAGATTCCCGACTCACTAAAATAAAAACGAGTATCGTTCAATCTACAAATTATTTCTCCACCAAAATTCAGCAGCATGAAAATCTACTCATTTCAAAAATTACCCGAACTCATTATAATGTTATTAATTTTTGGTTTTATGTCCTGTAAAAAAGATAGCATATTGAATGAGGAAGAAAGCCCCATTGAGCAAAATGGAGTTTATGAAAATGTAGACCCCGAATTGTGGCCATACTTTCAAAGATATGAAGAAGAAGCAAAAGCGCGGGGAATAGAGGTGGACTTGAACGCAAAAGGAATATCAGGAAGTATTCAGGATATTGAAGGACAAAATGTTGCTGGACAATGTAGCTTTTCCAGTCACTTTCCAAATCATGTCACCATAGATATAGACTTCTGGGAACGTTACTCAGATAGAACAAAAGAGTTTGTAGTTTTTCATGAACTTGGTCATTGCGATTTACTAAGAGGTCATCGAGAGGATAAATTTACAAATGGAGCTTGCGTAAGTTTAATGCGCAGCGGAACCTTAGATTGTATAGATAATTATAATAGCGCTACTCGGCTAAGTTATGTGAATGAGTTGTTTTTTCCAGATGAATTTTAGAAAGAGCTTATGGGCTTATAAGTTTATGGGTTCACTAAATAAAGAATTTAAATTTATAGTAAATCCATTAGCATTGGTATTGCACAAAGAATAAGGAATGTCCAAAGTAGCAAAAGGCGGGTCAATAAGATTTAGGATCAACCGATTGAGACCTATTCCACCACGCCCCATGTTATACAAGCAACGGAAGGAGAAACTATTTCAATAACTTCAGCGAAGCAATCTATAACAAAGCGCCTAAAAATGCAGAATCCGATGCCATTGCATCGGATTCTAACAATAAACCAATCTCATGAAAAGACTATATGAAAAGACGCTTCTTTAGTCAACGTTGTCGTGCAGATAGGAATTATCCTCTCTGATTTCTGGTTCTCCATCTATGTTTACTACATATTTTGGAGTACTTGTTTCAGATGAATGCGGTACCTCGTCATCCAATCTTACTTTTCTTCTGGCATATGCTGGTTCATTCTCCATGTTAATTACATTTTGTGGATTCAACTTCTTTCTTCCAGCTTGCATAAAATTTTGTCTACGAGTCTGCTCCATTTGCATTCTTCTCTTTTCTTCTTCTTCCATTCTCTCTTGTTCCTTAGTTTTGATATAAGGATCTTCGTAAGAATAATTTTGCCTTCTATAACTCGCATTATTAGGTATATTATCAAATTCAATTACTTCTTTATTAGCCACAGATGCGTCCAATTCGAATACCCCTTCTCGATGTCCTTTTTGCTCATTTTCTGGTTCTAGATGGACTACAATTTTTTCTTTCACTGGTTCCCTTCTCTTTTCTATAGCTTGCTCGAATCCAGTAGCAATTACCGTTACAGAAAGTTTGTCCCCTAGGGTTTCATCATAGCAATTTCCCCATATTAGATCCACTCCAAATCCAGCTTCTTGTTGCACGTATTCAGTGATTTCAAAAATTTCATCCATCGTTACTTCTGTTGTTCCAGAAGTTATATTTAATAAGATATGTTGTGCCCCTCGAATATCATTCTCTTCCAGTAAAGGAGAGTTTAATGCAAGGTCAACTGCTTTCTGCGCTCTGTTTTCACCATCCGTTGTTGCAGTTCCCATGATCGCTACTCCGCTTTCGCGCATTACTGTACTTACATCTTCAAAATCCACATTCACATAACCTGGCATAGTTATAATTTCAGCAATCCCTTTTGCAGCAGTGGTTAAAATGTTATCTGCTTGCGCAAATGCTTCAGAGATAGGAAGGTTTCCGTGAATCTCTCTTAATTTGTCGTTTGAAACAATAATTACTGCATCCACATTCTTTTTTAATTCTTCCAAACCATCTACCGCTTGAACAGATCTACGTCTTCCTTCAAAGGTGAATGGTACAGTCACAATCCCAACCGTTAGAATATCCATTTCTCTTGCAACTTTTGCAATAATTGGTGCGGCACCCGTTCCAGTTCCTCCACCCATTCCTGCTGTTACAAACAACATTTTGGTATTATTTTCTAAGAATCGTCTTACATCATCAATAGATTCAATGCAAGCTTCCTTACCTACTTGAGGTTTAGAACCCGCTCCTCGACCTTCCGTCAAATGTGGCCCTAGATGTATTTTAGTGGGAACATTACTAATGTCCAATGCTTGATTATCAGTATTGCAGATAGCAAAATCTACACCTACTATACCTTGCTTGAACATATGATTTACAGCGTTACTTCCTCCGCCGCCAACACCAATCACTTTGATGATGGATTTTTCGTCTTTAGGTAATTCGAACAACATATCTTTTATTTTTTGGATTGTGAATGTGCTTAATTAAATTTATTTGAATTTTACAAGTCTGAATCGGGGGTCGCCTCGAAAAATTCTCTTGCTTTCTTAAAAATATTATCGTACCATATTATACGTTTATCTTTTTCTAGTGCCGGATGATGACTTACCTCCGAAGTATCTTCCGCTGTCATGGAAACTGTTTCTGCTCCTGCCATCTCCAGTTCTTCCTCCGCATAATACTCTTCTTCATCAACGAAGAATGCTTCTGGCATATGCTCTATTCCATGCATCAGCAAGCCTAAGGCAGTTGCATAAATTGGACTAGATAATTCTTTAGAATATCCGTGTGCTAAATGCTCAACCGGCGTTCCAACTCTGGTAGGGTAACCCGTATGGTATTCCGCTAATAAATCAATATGTTTTAATAATGCTCCTCCTCCTGTCAATACTATTCCAGCGATTAATTTTCTGTCATAGCCAGATTTCTTAATCTCCCAGATCACATAATCTAAAATTTCCTCAATTCTTGCTTGGATAATTAAGGCTAAATTTTTCTCCTTGATTTCTTTAGGAGCCCTATTGCGAATACCTGGGATAGTAATAATTCTATTATCAACAATTTCTTCTGCTAAAGCAGAACCAAACTTCACTTTTAGTTTCTCAGCTTGATCTGCCATTACTGTACATCCTTCCTTGATGTCTTTAGTAATCACATTTCCTCCAAAAGGAATTACTGCGGTGTGTCTAATAATACCTTCTTGAAAAATGGTAATGTCGGTTGTACCACCTCCTATATCTACTAGTACTACACCCGCTTCTTTCTCTTGACCTGTCAATACTGCTGATGCAGATGCAATAGGTTCCAAAGTCATATCAGCAATTTCCATATCCGCTTTCTGAACACATCTGATGATGTTTTTTGAAGCAGTTATTTGTCCCGTGATAATATGAAAGTTCGCTTCCAATCGTATACCAGACATACCAATAGGATCTGTAATTCCTTGTTCATTGTCAATAGTAAACTCTTGAGGAATCACATGTAAAATCTGATCACCTGGAGGCAATACCAACTTATACATATCGTTAATCAATCGCTTGATATCATCATCTGAAATCTCTGTCTCAGAGTTATCTCTGGTTAAAATTCCACGATGCTGCAAACTTTTAATGTGCTGCCCGGCAATACCTACGTGCACTACTTCAATTTCAGTTTTAGAATTTCGAGCTGCAATTTGTATCGCATCTGAAATGGCCTTCACTGTTTTGTCAATATTGGCTACTACTCCTCTTCTTACTCCCTCAGAATCTACCTTTCCCACGCCAAGTATTTCCAATTTGTCGTATTCGTTTTTACGTCCAGCTATGGCGCAAACCTTAGTAGTCCCAATGTCTAATGCGACCACTACCCCTTTTTGTTTTTTAAATGTTTTATCCATTATCAAGCAATTAAAATTATTGATTCTCTTTTGTATTTATTTTTTCGCATACGACCTGATTATCAATTTTCAGGCTAATACTTTTATATTTATTCCAACCAATCGTCCTCAATCCTTCTTTGTAAAATATTTCTAAATTTTTTAATTTTTCTTTATATCCTTTCATTGAACCGAGCTCAATTTTTTCTCTTCCAAGCTTAGGCACTAAAACAAATTCTGATTTTTTATCCACATAAATTTGTTCTATCATAGGATTTAAGAATTGATCTTTTGACATATAATTTGCTAGTTCATACAAATCCTTTAACACGTGCTTATCCATTGTCAAAAATCCAATTTCAAATTTTGGAATCACTCCATTAGCTACGGGTACTCTTGCTGTAAAATGTCTTGAAACTGGAATTTGCTCTCCATCTTTACTTATATAATAATGCTCATTTGCTTTATCAATAATTCTTAGTAGAGGCTCTCTTTGAGCAATATTTACATGCAATTGATTTTTCGCAGAAACATAAGCTTGTGCTTGCTTGATATATGGATAATCTAATAAAGCATCTTCCACTAAATCCACAGCTAACTCTTCCACATTCAATCCTTGTAAATTAAAGCCAAAATATTCTTTCAAGTACTGCTCAACATCTTGCTCACTGATCAAATGATTGCCACTCTCAAGTTGATTTATCTTAATATTTAATTTATTCGTATCTGCCTCTCTCTTTCTTTCTACAGCTGAAAAAAGTAATCCGACCATTCCGAAAAACAGCACAATCCATAGCACATTTTGTACGGACTTGGGTAACATTTTTTCTATGAATGATTCTTTTTTAGCCATTACTTATTTTCTTAATAATTCTTCTATTTGTGGAACAAAGACATCTATGTCACCTGCTCCTAAAGTCAATAATATTTCAAATTCATTCGCTTTCAAGTATGGAATCAATTCTTCTTTTTGTTTCAATACTTTATGTTCGCTTTGCATTTTATTTAAAATCATTGCTGAGGTAACTCCTTTTATGGGCACTTCTCTTGCTGGATAAATAGGCAAGATGATTAACTCATCTAAGGCATCTAATGCGCATGCAAATCCATCTGCAAAATCTCTAGTTCTGCTGTACAAGTGAGGTTGAAAGATTCCAGTAATTTTTCTTTTTGGAAACAATTCTTTTGCCGCACCAATGGCAGCATTCAATTCACTTGGATGATGCGCATAATCATCAATGTATACCTGCTTATGATTATTAATTCTAATGTCAAATCGTCTTTGAATTCCTTTGAATTCTGCGAAAGCGTTTTTTATATTTTCGTTTTCTATTCCTAATTTTTTGGCCACTGCAATGGCTGCCATGGCATTTTCAATATTGTGCCTTCCTGCCATTTGAACTTTTACTGCTTCAATCTTCCCTCCTGGATAATGTGCATCAAAAACAAAAGCTCCATCTTTAACTTTAATCTCTTTCGCTGCATAAACTCCTTCTTCTATTCCGTACGTTTCTGCATTTACTTTCTCTCCACTGTTCAATTCTTGCTCGATGGAATGCGCTTTTAAAAGCGATCCTCCCTCATTAATCTTTTGTACAAAATCTCTAAATCCTCCAATCATCAAATCTTTCTTTTGATAGATATCTAAATGATCAGGATCTACCGAACTGATAATTGCAATTTCAGGATCGAGATGTAAAAATGATCGATCGTATTCATCTGCTTCTACAACCATCCATTCTGATTTTCCAAAAACAAAATTGGATTCATAATTTTTTACAATACCTCCTAAAAAAGCGGAACAATCAATTCCTCCGTGTCGCAAAACAAAACTGATCATTGAGCTAGTTGTCGTTTTACCATGTGTTCCAGCCATTGCGATGCATTTTTTTTGTTTGCTAATTGCTCCCAAAATTGCCGCACGTTTTTGCACAGGATAAAAATTTCTTTTGAAGTAGGCTAGTTCCGAATGATTCGAAGGAATTGCTGGAGTATAAATTACCAGATCAATTGCTTCAGGAATCAAATCTACCCGATCTTCATAATGAATGTGACAACCTTCCTTTTCCAAAGCTTCCGTAAGCTTTGTTTTAGTTTTGTCGTAGCCATAAATTTCAATGCCGTGATTTCCAAAAAATCTTGCTAATGCACTCATTCCTATCCCTCCAATTCCGACGAAATAAATCCGTTGTAATTCGCTCAAGTTCATTACTTGCTGATTAGTTTGAAAATCTCATTTACAATTTGCGCTGCCGCGTTCGGCAGTGCCAGCTTTTTAATATTCTTTTCTAGCTGTTTTATTTCTCCTTCGTTTTCTAAGAGGAATAAAGCAGTTTTAATCATACTAGCAGATGCGTCTTTATCGTGAACCATGATTGCCGCGCCCTGATTAACCAAGGCTTTAGCATTCATTGTTTGATGATCCTCTGCCACATTTGGAGAGGGTATCAAGATAGTTGCTTTACCAACTATGCAGAGTTCGGAAATGGTGGATGCTCCTGCCCTTCCAATAATTAAATCAGAAGCAGCAAAGGCATAATCCATCCGGTCTACAAAAGCCTGACAGCGAACATTAGGCAGTTGAGCAGTATCCGACTTAGAGTATTCGTCGATGTACAATTTGCCCGCTTGCCAAAGCACTTCTATTTCTGGATGTGCTTCTAAAATTGTTCTGCTATCTCGCATTGCTATATTCAATGTTTTTGCTCCTAAACTACCACCGAAGATGCTTATCATTTTCTTATTTTGAGACATGTCGAAATAAGCCCTGGCTTCGCTTTTTTGATGATCAAGATCTTGAATATCTTGGCGCACTGGATTCCCTGTTTTTACAATCTTTTCTTTTGGAAAGTATTTTTCCATTCGATCGTAGGCCACACAAATCCGATTTACCTTTTTACTCAATAACTTATTGGTTATTCCAGCATAAGAATTTTGCTCTTGTATAAGCGTTGGAATTCCTCTTCTGGTTGCCATCTCTAAAACTGGTCCGCTAGCAAATCCACCAACTCCAATTACTACATCTGGCTTAAACCTTTTAAGTATAGATCTTGATTTCCATAAACTGTGTAATAGTTTAATAGGAAACATTAAATTCCTTAGTGTCAATTTCCGATGGAAGCCGCTTATCCATAAGCCTTCTATCGGGTATCCCGCTTTCGGGACTTTTTCCATCTCCATCTTATCTTTCGCACCGACAAATAATATGTCGATATTTTCATCTCTTTTTTTCAATTCATTAGCAATCGCAATCGCTGGAAAAACATGTCCACCGCTGCCGCCGCCACTTATTATTACTCTCATTCATCCGCTTCATTAAATTCCAACTTATTCATACTCGCATGTTCTATATACTTACTCACTGAGAGAATTATTCCAAATGAAATGCACGTCACTAATATGGATGAACCTCCATAACTCACCAATGGCAAGGTCAATCCTGTAACTGGTACCATGTGCACAGATACTGCAATATTCGCGAAAGCTTGAATCACAATATTCAAACATAATCCTATGGCTAGTATCGCTCCAAATGCTTTTGGACATTTCGTAACAATCGCCGCACATCTAAAAAATAACCACAGATACATTCCCAATATCACGAAGCCGCCCAGCAATCCATATTCTTCACAAATAATCGCATAAATAAAATCTGCATATGCATAAGGCAAATAATTTCTTTGTATACTATTTCCTGGACCTACACCAAACCAACCACCGTCTGCTATCGCAATTTTAGCCTGCCTTATCTGATAATCCCCATCGGAATTCGTAAAGAAATCCGTCAATCTAGTTGTCCAAGTATCCAACCTTACAAACTCTGGAAAAAACTGACCCAGAATTATTATCATTGCCAATAATACCAACCCGAATAAAAACAAAACCCCTATATTATAAATGTGCACTCTTCCAATAAACATCATTATCAAACAAGTCATAAAAAGTAATGCAGCAGTTGACAAATCATGCGGCGCAATTAAACCACAGATTACTAGTACGGGCAAGATCAATGGCACAAAGGCACTGTTGAAATCCTTGATGTAATCTTGCTTACTAGAAATGGATCTTGCTAAATATATAATCAACGCTAATTTTGCAAAATCAGATGTTTGAAATGTTAATCCTATCAAAGGCACATTTATCCATCTTCTAGCTTCATTCACTGCATTTCCAAAAAAGAAAGTGTACATCAATAATGGAATTGAAATCAATAAAAGCAATGGCGCTATTCTCGAATATTTCAAGTAATTTAATTGGTAACAAATGTAGGTTAAACCTAATCCCAATGCGATTACTACCACTTGCTTCATTAAGTAGTATTCCGTGTTCCTACTTAATTGATAAGCCAATGAACCTGATGCAGAATACACCGTCAATACGGAGAATACCGTCAATACAGCCACTATGATCCAGATGGCCCGGTCTCCTTTTAAATCACGATATATTTTTGCAACAAATGACATTTTCTATTTTTCTTTTAACGCTAACACTGCTCTTCTAAATTCATCTCCTCGATGTTTATAATTATCGAATAAGTCAAAACTCGCGCATGCTGGTGAAAGCAAAACCACATCTCCTGCCTCTGCATAAGTAGCTGCTAATTCAATAGCTGTATCTACATCATTCGTATCTTCCATTATCTTTACTTGACTCGAAAAGGTTTCTAACAATTTAGAATTATCCTCTCCTAAACAAATAATGGCTTTTACTTTCATTCTCACTAAATCCATCAAAGGTTCATAATCATTGCCTTTATCTTTTCCTCCTACTACCCAGATAATGGGTTTTTCAATCGCATCCAATGCGTAAAAAACGGAATCCACATTAGTAGCTTTACTGTCGTTTATAAATTCCACATTATCTAGCTCCAAAACTTTCTCCATTCTATGTGGATCATTAATGAAAGTATCCAAGCCTTTCTGAATTCCCTCATGCACAGCTCCAACCGAAAAGGCTGCTGCTATCGCACATATTGAATTTTGCATATTATGCTTACCCTGTATGCTTAACTTATTCGTGTCAAAGAACAATTGTTGATCTGCGATCAACTTTCCCTCCTGGTAATAGGTATTTCCTATTGGATGCAGGTGGGCATTTATTGAATGACTTTCCATATACTTACTGATTTCTTCATCTTTATCATTGTATATGAAAAGGTCTTCTTTATCTTGATTTTTACAAATGCGAAATTTCGCAGCTACATAGTTTTCTAATTTGTATTCATATCGATCCAAATGATCCGGACTAATATTTAACATAATGGCTACATTGGGTTTGAATTGATCAATGTCATCCAATTGAAAACTACTAAGTTCAACTACAAAAATATTGGCCTCTCTTTCCGCAATTTGCCTTGCAAAACTCTTCCCAACATTCCCACATTTCACCGCATCCAAACCTGAGGATACTAAAAGATGGTGGGTTAAGTTGGTGGTGGTAGTTTTGCCATTACTTCCTGTAATGCCAATGATAAAGTGCTTGGTATATCCAGCTGCAAATTCTATTTCAGAGATAACTTTAATGCCTTTAGCTTTAAGGGCAACTATTATCGCTGCAGTATTTGGAATGCCTGGGCTCTTTACTACGCAATTTGTATTTTCTAAAATTTCAATGTTATGTCCCCCTTCTTCAAAGGGGATATTATTTGTGAGCAATTCATTTACGAATGCTGTTTTTATTTTTCCATATTCAGAAACGACCACTTTTAGTCCGTTTTTTTTTGCAAGTAGTGCTGCTCCTATCCCACTTTCACCAGCTCCTAAAATCACCACATCAAATCCTTCCATCATACTATCTAAGTTTCAAAGTAATTATCGCCATTACCGCTAGCATAATTCCCACAATCCAAAATCTGGTTGCAATCTTCGATTCTTGAATTCCTTTCTTTTGATAATGATGATGCAATGGAGACATTAGAAATATTCTGCGGCCTTCACCATATTTTTTCTTAGTATACTTAAAGTAACTCACTTGTAGTACTACTGATAAATTCTCAACTACAAAAATCCCTGCTAAAATGGGTATCAAAAATTCTTTTCTTAATAAAATCGCTACTGCTGCTATAATTCCTCCAATCGTCAAACTACCTGTGTCTCCCATAAAGACAGTTGCGGGATAAGAATTGTACCATAAAAATCCAATACACGCTCCTATAAAACTCGCCATGAAAATCACAATCTCTCCGGTGTATGGGAGGTAAAAAATATTGAGATAATCTGCAAAGAATGCATTACCAGAAACGTAAGCAAAAATTCCTAAAGTTGCACCAATAATGGCTGATGTTCCTGTGGCTAATCCATCTATTCCGTCAGTCAAATTTGCTCCATTAGATACAGCCGTTACAATGAAAATGATGATTGGAATAAAAATTATCCAAACAAACTTTCCCGCATTCTCTCCTAAGAATGCTAGCAAACTCGTATAGTCAAATCGATTTCCCTTAAAGAATGGAATATTGGTTAAGGTAGTTTTAGCATAAACATATTCCACTATCTTATCTGGATTTAATCGATCCTTTACCTCTACTCGTTTGGTAATCTTCAAACCTTCTGCTGCCGCATATCCTGGATCCAATCTTACCACTACATCTTGGTGAAACAACATCACTAATCCTACAATCAAACCAAGTATAACTTGTCCAATTACTTTAAACTTACCCGAGAGTCCAGCTTTATCTTTTTTAAAGACTTTTATATAATCATCTGCGAAACCAATTGCCGCCATCCATATGGTTACAATAATTAGTAAGATGATGTAGATATTGGAAAGGTCAGCCAATAGTAGAGTTGGAATAATAATCGCCATGATGATGATTATACCGCCCATAGTTGGCGTTCCTTCTTTAGCCTTCTGACCGTCCAGACCTAAGTCCCTTACGGTTTCTCCTACTTGCAATTTTTTCAAAGAACGTATGATTCGATTTCCGAAGAGCATGGAAATGATCAATGATAAAATGATCGCCGCTCCGGCTCGAAACGATATATATTGAAATAATCTACTAATTCCACTACCTTCTAAATATTCAAATAGTTGATATAACATATTATTTTTAAATTTTTAAGAAACAGTTGCGCAGGGTTTTCTATCGTTATAAAAAATGTACCTGCTGCAACTGTTAAAACCAACCTGAGAATGATAATAGAACCTTTCTCTTTAGATAATCAGCCTAAGACTGTTATCAATATTTCTTTATCGTCGAAAGGAAACTTTTCCCCTTTGATTTCTTGATATTTTTCATGCCCTTTTCCCGCAACTAAAATGATGTCTCCTGGCTTTGCCAGCGCACACGCTGTTTTAATGGCTTCTTTTCTGTTTTCAATTTCCAAAACTTTCGAGTCCATTTCTTCTTTCACTCCTGCTCTCATCTCTTTTAAAATTTCAAATGGATCTTCATCTCTTGGATTATCTGAAGTCAACACTACTGTATTACTGTAATGACATGCGATGTAAGCCATTTTTGGTCGTTTCGTTTTATCTCTATTTCCTCCCGCTCCGACGACCGTGATTAAACTTGCATTTTTTGGCATCACTTTTGAAATAGTCTTAAGTACATTCTCCAAGGCATCAGGAGTATGAGCATAATCGACAATAGCGGAGATATTTCGCTGGCTGTTTTGTAGTACTTCAAATCTGCCTTCTGCAGGTCTGAGGGTACTCATAGCTTCCAGTACTTCATCTTCATCATGGCTCAACAAAATTGCTGTCCCAAAGACAGCCAATAAGTTATATGCATTAAAATCTCCCGTTAAATAAGAATGAAAATCTTTTCCATTAATATCTAAATGCAACCCATTTATTCCTCTCTCTTTGACTTTCGCCTTGAAAGCAGCAATTTTTTTCAAGCTATAGTTTGAGACCTTAGCCGATGAGTTTTGAGCCATTATTTCTCCATACTTGTCGTCACTATTTATTAGTGCAAACGCGTTTTTATCTAGTTGATCAAAGAACTTTTTCTTCGTATACATATATGCATCGAAGCTTCCGTGATAATTTAGGTGGTCATGCGTCAAGTTGGTAAAAATGCCAATCTTAAAATATAAACCTCCTATCCGATTCTGATCAATGGCATGTGAACTCACCTCCATTAAGGCATATTCACATCCTTCCTTCACCATCATATCCAGCAAGCGATACAAGCTGATGATGTCTGGTGTAGAATGGGTTGACGGTATTACTTTATCACCAATTCGATTTTCAACAGTTGATAACAGACCGGCATCATGGCCCATCTTATTGAAAAGTCGATACAGTAATGTTGCAATGGTCGTTTTCCCATTGGTTCCTGTCACTCCTATGAGTGTCAGCTGTTCAGACGGATTATCAAAGAACGTTTTACAAATATTTACAAGCGCCATTGCGCTGTTTTTTACTGTTATAAATACAATGTCTTTTGGCATTGTATCTGGAAATTGCTCGCAGACTATTGCGTTTGCTCCTTTCTCAATCGCCATCGGAATAAACCGATGCCCATCTACTTGAATTCCTTTTACTGCTATGAATAGACTTCCTGCTTCTACTGCTCTTGAATCACTGTGGATATTTACAATATCAACTTCTTCACAATCCAAGCCATTACTTTCTACTTCAGATCCATAAGGCATTATTTCTGCTAATGACTTCATCACCTATTCTTTTATTCTAATATCAAATCAATACTTTGCCCATGAATTGGTGTCCCCGCTTCAATGGACTGCTTTACAATTTTTCCAAATCCTTTGATTCGAACATGCAAGCCTTTATTTTCCAAAACGTACACTGCATCTCTTAGCCCCATTCCTAATACGTTTGGTATATTTTTATTGTCAATTTTTCTATTTTCTATTTTCACTTTATCAGTTTCTACTGCCTGCATCACGATCCAATCACTTTCCGTTTTCTCTTCTACTTCAAAATCCAAACTTGCCAAAACTGCCTTAAAGTCTGATTTATATCCTGCATTCAGGGAAGGCATTTCCGCTGTTGCTAAAGCGGGTCTTTCCAAATTTATTGGCGCACTTAATTCTTCTAAACTTGCATAACATTTGTCTGCAATTTCTCGAAACACAGGTAGTGCAACTTGTGATCCGTAGTATCCATTTTTCGTTGGGTTATACACACAAACCATAATGGAATATTTGGGGTTGTTTGCTGGAAAGTAACCTGCAAATGAAGCTTGGTATACTTTCTTCCCTCCTTTTCTTTCTTTTTGATAATCAATTCTTGCAGTTCCTGTTTTCCCAGCAAAACTGTATTTATCTGTTTTCATTGATTTACCAGTTCCATTTTCTACTGCACCAAAAAGCAATTGCTTTGCTTCTCTAATGGTTTGGGTAGATGCAATCTGGTGATCAATAACTCTAGGTTTAAATGCTTTAACTAAACCTTCATCATTTCTTATTTCTTTTACAAAAAATGGTTTCATCATCGTCCCGTTATTAGCAACTGTATTAAACAGATTTAAAACTTGTAAAGGGGTCATTTGCAATTCATAGCCAGTCGCCATCCAAGGCAAGGTGGTTCCCGACCAATTTTGCTTCAAATTATTGGCTTCTTTTATGTAAGGCTTTGCTTCTCCCTTTATCTCAACGCCAGTAAAATCGTCAAGGTGAAATTGCTTTAGTCTATTGATAAAATTCTCTGCTCCCCTTTTTCCTCCAAATTGATCATTCACTAATCGCGCAAGTCCAACATTGGAAGAAATTTCAAATGCTTCTCTAAAGGTGGTCGTTTCTATTCCATGATTTCTTGAATCTTTCATGGTCGATTTATAGAATTTATAATGTCCTCCATTTAAATTCACTTTAGTATCCAAATTCACATTGCCATCTTCTAGTAAAGCCATGGCGGAAGCCAATTTAAAAGTTGATCCAGGTTCAGATGCATTTCCAACTGCATAATTATAGCTTTCAGAAAAACCTCGACTTCCTCTTCTTACATTTGAGATTGCTTTAATAGCACCCGTTTCCACTTCCATCACGATCACCGTTCCCTCATCCGCTTTATGTTCTTGTAAAGTATTACTCAATGCTTGTTGAGCAATGTCTTGTATATTAATATCAATAGTGGTCAAAATATCGTCGCCTCGCTTCGGCTGTTTTGCATCTTGATCCGATACTGGAATGTATTCTCCTCCAGCAATTCTTTGTGTCAAAATTTTACCTTCTTCTCCTATTAGGTATTCATTAAAGTAAGATTCTAATCCTACTGAGGGCCCATCTTTTGGATCTTTTACATATCCAATTGTCCGGCTTGCCAGCATTCCAAAAGGTTTACTTCTTTTGTTTTTTCTTACGATAATCAAACCGCCTTTGTATTTTCCTCTTCTTAAGATGGGAAAGGTTTTAAGTCTTTCTAAATCTGTGTAAGAGATACTTCTTGCGAGTAATAAATAGCGTTGTCCTTTTTTCCTCTGCGCTCTAAGAATTTTTGAATATTCTCTAGATGATCTAGAGGTATTGACATATTTGCTTAAGCATAAGGAAAGACTATCAACATTTTTATTAAAAATCTCATCTGTCAAGCCTGGACATTTTAAGTCCATTCGTATTTCAAAGAACGGTAGTGAAGTGGCCATTAGAGATCCGTTGTCGGAATAAATATTTCCTCTAGCTGCTTCAATAGGCATATATTTGAGATATAAACTATCTCCACGTGCGCTCCATTTTTCGCCTTCGAAAACGCTGGTTTGCACCGCCTTTCCAAAAATGAAGCATGCTGCAATGATGAAGAGAAACAAAACGATGTAAACTCTACTTAATAATTCATTGTGTTTACTCAGCATAGCAATTAATTATTCTCAGTTGAGTGAAGAATCTTTTTTGGTCCATCATCTCTCAATCGAATATTATTTCCTGCCACTCTTTTTTCCATTTGCGACTGGGTACTTGTGTACATTACATCCGCTTTAATGGATAAGTATTGCCATCGCAATTCTTTTATTTCAGTTTTCAACTTGCTAGCTTTACGATAATTCTTTTCTGCGTAATGCGCGTTGGCGATATAGATAATAGCTAGGAATCCAAGAAAGTAAAGGAAGGGCAGATTCTTGTATAGAATCATAGAACCGAAATTCCCCAAAAATCCTTGTTGTTTCTTTTTCTTCATTATATTAACCTATAGTTTTTCTGCCACTCGAAGTTTCGCACTCCTAGCTCTGCTGTTTTCTTCTAATTCTTGTTCATTTGCCAAAATCACTTTCCGATTAATGGGTTTAAAAATTCTTTCAATATTCCCAAAATCATCCTGAATCATTTTGCCTTCAAAGTTGCCTACTTTGAAAAAGTTCTTTACTAAACGGTCCTCTAAAGAATGATAAGAGATCACTGATAATCGGCCTCCTTTTTTTAGCACTTTATGTGCATCTAGTAAAAAATCTTTTAATGCATTTATTTCATCATTAACTTCAATTCGCAATGCCTGATATACTTGAGATAAGTACTTGACTTTGGAACCTCTAATCATTGGTCCCAGCATTTTGATAAAATCCGAACTCGCTTTGATCTCTTGATTGGCACGGTATTCGATTATAGACTTAGCGAGGGATCTTGAATTCTTGATCTCTCCATAATCTGAAAACATGTACCATAATTCCTTTTCGGAATACGTATTCAAGATACTTGTTGCATCCAATTCATTCTCTTGACTCATGCGCATATCCAGATCCGCTTCGAAGCGGTAAGAAAAACCTCGTTCTGCAGTATCAAACTGAAAAGAGGAAACTCCCAAGTCTGCTAAAATCCCATCTACCTTATCTATATTATTAAGGCGTAAAAATTTGTACAGATATCTGAAATTGCCATGAATAAAAGTAAATCTCGGATCGTCCGGAATATTTCTTTTGGCATCACTATCTCTGTCAAAACCTATTAAATGACCTTTGTCATTAAGGCGTTTTAAAATCGATTTGGAATGGCCTCCGCCACCAAAAGTGACATCAACATAAATTCCTTGACTATTTATATTTAAACCATCGATACTCTCATCGAGTAAAACTGGCTTATGATAACTCATCGTCAGTCAAATTAAGACCACCAAAAACCTCAGCGGCTAATTGAGAGAAATCTTCTGGTTCATCATTCAGTGATTTCTGATAGGCCTCTTTAGACCAGATCTCAATTTGTTCGTGGTAGGCAAACATCATGAGATTTTTACTCATGCTTGCATACTCCATTAAACTTTTTGGTAGAAGAATTCGATCCGCAGAATCGGATGTTAGATCGGTTGCGCCTCGATAAAAATAGCGCATGAATTGACGTTGTTTAGGATTGTAGATATTAAGCTTGTTAACTTTCTCCACTTTTTTATCCCAAACATCTTTCGGATACAACATCAAACACTTCTCGAATCCTCTATTAACAACCATTGACAGTGCTCCGGTACCTCCTATTTGTCGAATAAGTGCAGATGGAAGGCGTACTCGCCCTTTCGCGTCCAGCTTACATTCATATTCTCCGGTCAGTTGATACATTAATACACTCAGAAATTGGTTATTACTTTAAAAGTATACAAATTTCCCACTTTCTACCACATTTCAACACCAAAAAATCAAAAAAATAGAAATCTCTCTCCTCATATCAGATTATGGAAACAAATAGTTTACATAGCATTAACTTTTTGATTACACTTTCAGGATATTAAAATCCTTGCCACTAATATATTAAACATTTTTATAATATCATTATATATGGCGTGATTTTTTAATGGGTAAGTGATTGATTTTTTGAGAGATATCAGATTTCAGATCTTAAGTGTTAGAGTATTAGAAAGTCTATGTTTAAGATGAAGCCTGTTTTTCGTATTACACTATTTTTAGAAGATCTATATTATATATTAGGTGTAGGAATTCACTTGGTAAAAATTTCAATACGTAAAATCGAATCGTTACCGAAAATATAATGGTGAGTATGTTTCCAACTTTAATTAATGACCTTTATCCTGGTTTAGATGTCAATATTTATCCAAATCCAACAGATGGAATTTTATATTTTGATGGTGAAGATTTGGAATGGGATGCAAGGGTTGAGATTGTGGATTTGACCGGAAAGGTTGTTATGCAAAATCAGCTTCGTGGATTGCGGCAAGTCCATCTTCATCAATTGAATTCGGGCGTTTATTTTGTACATGTTATTCAAGAAAATGGGCGGTTTTCAGGGAAGGTGGTTTTGGAGTAGAAATATAAAATCTTCGATTCCTGCAACTAAAGCTGCAATTGCTAAGAATGCTAGTGGGATTGCTAAGCCTGAAGCCTGCGAAAGGATTGGTAAGCCCACGGAATCATTTAAAGTTATTAAGAAGTGATCATGTAATGTGTGGAATGAGCCAGATTTGCATTTGCTACTATAAAGCCGGGCTTACAATCTCTCCGTTGGTCGAGCTTAGGAATCCCTCTCTTTCGTTGAGCAGCCTATTGACTTTGCTATTTTTTGCTGAAAGTGGCATTCAAAATAGAGCACTTATCATAACATATGCACATATCAGTAATAATCAATCATCTAATAAAAAACTAATATTTTTTGACGTTTTGTAAGATTTTATCAAAACAATAGTTTATATTAGTATTGTTGTTTAATCACATCCTTTTAGTCTCCCTTTATCCATTACCTTTTATTTATTATTTGGCTTAAGCCTAAACATTAATTGTATACACCTATATGATTGGCATAAGTGAGCTAGCTTGCTTTCTTATAGTTTTTATTAAGGCAACGAAAATGTGCTAAGTCTTACTATGCCAGCTGATTAAAATTCAAGACACAACGTAAATGTGTATAGGATTGCTATGCTATTAATTAACTTTTTAAATAATTTATTATGAAACGTTATTTTACACAATTCTCATTATTACTATTTTTTATACTCCTATTTAACTTAAGTGACGCGCAAGTAATGCGAGTCATCAATAACAGAGTAGGAATCAATGCCAATAGTCCTGCTTACCAATTACATGTTGGCGGTGACATGTATGGACAATGGATTAGAACAGCCGGTCAACGAGGGCTTTATTCTCAATCTTATGGAATTTATTTACAAGCACTAAGCACAAATTATTGGGTTTCACGGAGCGATAGAGGATTAGTAGTTAGAAATAGAGCAGGTAATAATCGTGGTTACCTTTACCATGATAATGCTAATGGTTTTGGTCTTTTAGATGCAGATGGAGCGTGGAGTATAAGAATGCAAAGAGATAGCTATACTCAATTTGCTATTAATAATATTTCAAGAATGGTTTTACGTTCTACTGGAAGACTAGACATTCAAGCTAACATCGATGCTAGTGGCGGTGCTAATACGGGCTCCTTACAAGTAGGAGGAGCATTAAGAATTGATGGTAATGAAATGATTACCAATACAAATAGAACGCTGTATCTACAAAATGATAACAATGGAGACCTAAGAGTAGACGCTACAACCTTATGGGTGGATGCAAGTGCTAATCAAATTAGAACGCCATTTATTTATGATGCAAACAATACTGCCTATTACCTTAATCCCAATAGTATAAGTAGGTTAAATCAAGTTCTACCTTCTGGTGATAACTTGGGTTATGTTGGTACAAATGCTTCCACTTGGAATCGGGGCTACTTTAGATATTTATATCGACAGTATGAGTACACTTTATCAGATCGAAGAGCTAAAGAAAACATTGAAGGAATAGACAAAGCATTGGATAAAGTTTTAGCATTAGACGGAATGAGATATAATTACAAAGCTTCAGTAAATGAAGGGGAAGGAATGCTAGATTTTGATAGAGTTGAAACTGATGCACCTGAAATTATTGAAATTAGCAATAATGAATTGAACAACAATACCACAGTCAATTCAAAGACAACGGACCACAAAGCAGTGGAAGGAGAAGAAGGTCCTGAACCTATCGTAGAAGAAGTAGTCATTACACCAGAAATACTTATAGAGCAAGAAGAGAATATTCCAGCAAGAGATGTTGCTGCAATGAATATAACAAATAGAATTGATGCTAATAATGAAGAACCTGTCAGTCTTGGTTTCATAGCACAAGATGTGCAAAAAGTAGTGCCAGAGGCAGTGACTTATGATCCTGAAAACGATGTTTATTCTATGAATTATTCTGCTATTATTCCCCTCCTTGTTGAAGGTATGAAAGAGCAACAAAAGATGATAGAAGCACAGCAAAAAGAGATAAAAAAATTACAATCATTAAATACCACTAAAATTCAAGCACATGATAAATAAATATAAAACAGTAGGATTTACCTTTCTGTTTGTATTGTTTATGACTACCGTTTATGCTCAGGATCCTTTCCTTAGCGAAGTAGATCAATCAAGCTTAACAGAAAGGCAACAAGCAAGTGCAGAAGATTTATCAAATGGTATAATTGGATCGGCACATTTCTATAAATTAGAAAGCAACTTTATCAACCAATCTTCCATTAGTCTTTACTTGAATAACCTATACTATGAATTTCAAGGAGTGGCTACTTTGGCAAATGAAGATGACAACTTTAGTTGGGAAGGTAAAGACGAAAGAAGAGACGCAAGCATAGAATTATATTACTTTGAAAATACTTTACATGGTGCTTTGCATATAGGCGAACTAGCATATGAAATTAAAGATCTTGAAGAAGGAATAGTATTACTCTATGAAACTAAAATCCCTTCGGAAGATGATTGTGGAGGTTTTAACGATAACTTACCTCAGGATGATCCCGGGAAAGAGATGCGCTTTTCCCGTGCAGGGCCTGGAGAATGCTTTGTCAGAGTTATGGTGGCTTATACTAATGATGCTGATGTTGCTGGTAGGAATTTTCATACGGTATCAACAGCAAGAATCAATGAAATGAACACGATCCTAAACAGAACTGGTATTGGACATGATGTTGAACTCGTGCGCGTTTTTGATTTTGATTTTGATGAACCTGCAGGAGCAACACATGCAACCATGTTACCTACTTTTAGAAATAACGCAACCTTACAAGCTCAACGAAATTTATATGATGCTGACGTTGTTGTAGTCATTGTAAGTACTGGCTCAGGCCGAGCTTTTGAAATTGAAGCCTCTTCTGGTAATGCTTATTGTACCGTAAGTTGGGCGAATTTCAATTCAACCACTTCAAAAACATTTGCCCACGAAATTGGTCATCTTTATGGTGCTAAGCACAATCCAGAAGCACATTCATTTTATCCTGTGGATGATTCACACGGTTATAATGCCTCATTAGATATTGGTGAAGATTGGCGTACCGTAATGTCGTATGCAAGTGGTTGTACGAGTTGCCCAAGAATCAATAATTTCTCTAATCCTAGTGTCAATCATCTTGGAGATCCTACAGGCGCAGATCCAGATCTTCATGATGCAGCTGATATGATTATTGGGCGAGGAGGAGATATGTCAGATTTTCGAATTTGCGATAATAATAAAATTTTGACTACTGATGACCTTGCAAACACAGATGACTATGCTTATTTGTATGGCCATAATTCATTGCGAACAAGTGGAAATTATAATGTCCGAAATGGAGCTCAATTAGCAATGAGAGCTACTTCGAGAGTAGATTTTTATAATGGTGTTACAATTCATAGTGGGGCTCAACTTCGTGTTTATTTAGGTAGCTGTGGTAATAATATTACTGGACTTGTTATAAATGATAATGACGATGATAATATTGATCAACTATCTATGGATGCAGATTTCAATGGTAATTTTATAAACGCGTTAACTATCATCCCTAATCCAGTTCGTGACCATGCACAAATCAATTTTGAATTAGCAGAGGCTGGGTCTGTCAATATGCAAATTACTAATGTAAACGGAAAAGTGATCAAGCAGTTGGTCAATGGAATTAACTATTCCAAAGGCCCTCATTCCGTAAATTTATCAAATAATGAATTTACTCATGGGATTTATTACGTAAGTATAAACACAGAAAATTATCAGGAAACAAAAAAACTGATGATTGTAAAATAACATCGTACAATGATGACTTTTTGGGCTTGGAGGAATTTCCTTCAAGCCTTTTTTAGTTTATAAGTGGATAAGTTTGGGCACCTGGTCATCGCCATAATGATAGGCACGGAGATAATTTAAAAATAATTACTGGTTTTTAATTATTTTTATAATATGAAAATTAAGCCTTATTTAACTGTAATATAAATCTCCTTGCTCTTAGTTGGATGTAAATCAAGATCTGAACAGACAAACACAGACCAAGCAAACCAATGGCTAATTGCATAAAAAGGCATTAATGGAATTTCCCCTAAAGGTTTTGTCGGAGAAATACCTGCTCAAAATATTGAGAAAGAAGTTTTACCTCCCGGAAGTGGTACTTTTAGAATGTATAAAATCATTTCAAATGAAGGTGAAGTTGTAGGTCTATTCAGTCCACTTTCCGTAGACACTGCCCAAATAGGTTCTTTAAAAATTACCAACCCAAAAGCGATGACTGTGGAAGGCATTCCTGAAGGCTCCACTTTTGGAGATATTAAAAATGCCTTTCAAGGTCATGAAATATTTAGTGATTGGATTACCCAACTAGCAGCCGTATATTATAAAAACTTTTATTTTAATTTGGACTTTCCGTTAAAGAACAGGTTGAGGTAAAGGCAATTGCTGATGAGGCGAAGGTTGTGGAGATTTGGGTGCATGAGCACTAAATCAACTAATTCAATCGTTTATCTAAAAGCGCAATCCATTATATTGTAAAAAACCTTAATTTCTGCCCCAATATACCGCATATGCGGTATGCAATACCCCATCATAAGTCCTTAGCTTTACAATAGAATAAATTTTACAACTCTTAAATCTAACTGCATGACCTCAAAAACTATCCAACAGTAAACTTTAAACTTGTAGCTTTTACCTCTAGGATAAGTATTAAGCAATATTTCTTTAAGAGCTATTTTTAGGATTTATTCCAATAAACATATTCTGCGATTAATAATCAAAGTAAATAACTGCATTCTACTAATAACCCTTTAAAAAATTACCTTGACGATATTCAAGGTAATTTTTATTACACTTATGATACCTTTTATTCAATTTAAAGATATCTATAATTTTATTATAAAACATTTTTCATGTTGAATAAATAAGCTACAATTACAAATAATACCTAATTTTTTTTCTTTATAATACCGCATATGCGGTATCCTATTCCAATAAATCCTTGCTATCTTTAAGCAAGATAACCAACTAACATGCATCATTGCCTTCGTCCTTTTTATTGGTTTATAGGTTTAATCTTAATTTGTTCTGCTTGCCAGCAGGAGCAAAAAAATTTTAAGTCAATCGATTATGTTCAACATAATTTTGAAACACCAGGAGTAAAGATAGCCACAGACACTGCTATACCTCCTTCCATTTCCTATATGAAAAGCATAGAAACTATTGAAAGCACTTCTGAGGACACTTTAATACTTAAATATGATTATGTCGATTTAATAGATCTAAAAATTAAAAAAGCAAATTCTCCAAAGCTTTTAAAAATTGGCTCACCTGAATTTCCCATGCCAGCTCATGAAAAACTAATAGTGGAACAAAAGTTGGTAGGAATACCAGAAATCAATAAAGCTAGCATCTCTAGGACGATCAGAAAACATGATCTTATTTACACCAACTATAATGAATTTGATGGCTTAAAATCACATGACTTGGTGGATCTTATTAAAGACGAACAAGGAAATATATGGGGAGGGACAAACTCCAATGGGGTATTCAAATTTGATGGAAAGAATTTTTATTTCTTTGGACTAAAGCAACAATTTCCATCTAGTGTCAAAAATATTAAAATAGATAAAGATGGAATTTTATGGATGTCTGCGCCTCACGAGATAATTAGTTATGATGGTAAATTTATTACCTACTATAAATTGCCTTATAAAATTATAAAAGATGACGTTATTAAATCGTTTCATATAGATGCTAATAAAATCTGTTGGATAGTTCAAGAGGATAAGATAACCCGAATGGATATTAGAGCGGAAAGCTATCAAATTTTTGAGCAAGCACATGGATTACCCAATAGCATGTACAATTTAGTAGTAGATAAGAAAAAGAATCTTTGGATCGGTTCTAAGGATGGTTTCACCATTGTTGAAATTAATAATAACTCAGCGCAAGGGTTTAAGACTTGGCACTATGGAGAAAGCCAAGGCTTTAATCCAGATCCTGCAAAAAGCGAGTTTCCATATAGTATATATAAAGATGAAGATGCGCATATATGGTTAATGGGTATTACTGGTTGCACTAAGATAATCAACCCTCATCATAACTATTTAGAACTTGAGTATTTAAAAATCGGAGATGAAAATAATTTACCAAAAACCAGTCTTCATGGAAGGCTTAATGTAAGCTATGTATCTCATATTATTCAACAAGATAAAAATAACTATTTAATAAGTTCACCTGGGAAAAGCATCATTAAATTAACATTAAATAAAACGAAAGGAAAGTATTTAACCTACGAAGGGCTTTCGAATACCACCTTTAAGTTTAGTGATCAAGGCAACATCTGGGGATTTAATGGCCTATATGGTTTGATTGTTATTTCGAAAAATCCTTTCCGGGAAAAATTAGATCATCCAATTGGCAATACTCAATTTTTACGAACAGCCGAGGATAAGTGGGGTCGAATGTGGTTTGGCACTTTTGGTGGTGGAGTATATCGATATTTACCGCCTAAAGCTCAAGGAGATTCTGCTGGATATTTAAGATACTATAGTAAGCATGGAATGTCCAGTGATTATGTAGATGGATTCCATGCAGATAAGAAAGGAAATCTATGGGTTGGAACCAGGGTACATGGCCTGATTAAAATGGAGCTCGATTCAATTTCCGCAGATGTCACCATTAAAAATTATCGATCAAAAAACGGCCTTCCTGCTGATGTAGTACCAGATATCTGTGAAGATAGCAATGGAGATATTTGGTTTTCAACATTTGAATTTGGACCTCAGGATACCGCAAGCATATGTAGAGTAAGAGGAGCAGAATTATTAAAAATTGGTAAAGCTCAAGGCCTGAGCCCTAGAGGAGATGGTTGGTCCATAACAGCAGATAAGGTTGGCGGATTATGGGCAGCTATATTTGGTAGACAATCTCTGGTAAATTTCAAAAATCCCTTACAGGGTAAAAATATAGATGCCTGCGAGTTTAACGGTTTGGAATTTTTAAATGGCGTATTAATAAAAGATTTATTAATAGATAGTAATGGAGATATTTGGGTAGCGATTATTGGTGGGGATGGTTTGATACAAATCAAAAAGGAATTGAAAGATAGCATCTATCAAATACAACATTATACAGTGGAGCATGGTTTGGCAAGCAACAGTATTAGCAGCCTACTCGAGGATTTTAATGGAGATATATGGGTTGGCACAAGTTTAGGAATTTCCAAAATGATTAATATCAATAAAGAAAATCAAATCGAAAAGAAATTCATTAATTATTCACCTACTGATGGTTTAAGTGGTGGAGCATATCACGGGTCACTTTTTCAAAGCTCAGATTCCACAATTTATGGTTCATCACCCAGTTATTCTTTTGCATTTAAGCCAAAAGATTTAATGAAGAATTTTCCAAAACCAGTAATACAGCTTAACCGTATTTTACTATTCGGTGAATTGATTCCTTGGCACATTGAAGGTCCGATCTTACTAAATGATGACATTAAGATTGAGGATTACACTTTCGATTCGTTAAGCAATTGGAATAATTTGCCGCAAAATCTCAGCTTGAGGCACAGTAATAACTTTATCAGTTTTGATTTTACTGGAGTCAATGTTAATCAGCCTAATAGAATTCAATATGCGTATATGCTAGAGGGTGTTGATGACCGTTGGACAGAATCTACACAGACCCTTGCAGATTTTAATAGATTAAGCCCTGGCAATTACACTTTTAAAGTCAAAGCAAAACATGAACAAGGGGAATATGGTGAGATTTATAATTATCCATTTCAGATAAGACCACCTTGGTATCAAACTAAATTAGCATTTATTGTTTATGGTCTTTTAACCTTAGCACTAGTTTATTCTTTCATAAAGGATCGTATTCGAAGAGTGGTAGAGAAAATAAAGTTGATGGAAAAAATAAGACGCAAAATTTCTGCAGATTTACATGATGACGTTGGTTCTATTTTAACGGGCATTGCTATGCAAGCAGAATATTTAGCCATTAAACAACCTGACGATATTGAGCCAGAAATGGAACAATTAAGTAATCGTAGCAGAGAAGCGATGGATAAAATGCGGGATATTGTTTGGGCAATGGATGCCAGAAAAGATAAGATGATTAATCTAGTAGATAAGATGCGTTATTTTGCCGAACTCAGTTTTGAACATAGTAATTTCAACTTTGATCTGCAAACTAAATTAAAAGATAAAGATGCATTTATTCATCCATTGGTACGCCAACAAGTTTATCTCATTTTTAAAGAAGCCGTTACCAATATTTTAAAACATTCTAATGGGGATAAAGTAGAGATTAGTTTACAGGAAGATAATGAAAAGTTATTCCTATTGATAAAAGACAATGGGGCCATTAAAGCAATGGCCAAATCAGAAGGAGCAGGAATATCAAATATGAAAGAAAGGGTAAACCAAATAAAAGGAGAATTGAAGATTGATAGGAAGAATGGTTTTTTGATTAACATAATTATGCCTAAGAATCCGAAGGGGCTTAGTTTTGGTTAGAGGTATTGGAATCGGGTTTTAGAAAATTAGAAAGAAACTGCTGATAAATCGCTATAATAATCGCTAATACTATACTGCAAGATACCGCATATGCGGTACGCATTTATAAAAAACCATTATTATCTTTACACCAGATAACCAACTAACATGTATCATTGTACACGTCCTTTTTATTGGTTTATAGGTTTAATCTTAATTTGTTCTGCTTGCCAGCAGAAGCAAACAAATTTTAGGTCAATCGATTATGTTCAACATAATTTTGAAACACCAGGAGTAAAGATAGCCACAGACTCTGCTATACCTCCTTCTATTTCCTACATGAAAAGCATAGAAACTATTGAAAGCACTTCTGAGGATACGGTAATACTTAAATATAATTATGTCGATTTAATAGATCTAAAAATTAAAAAAGCAAATTCTCCAAAGCTTTTAAAAATTGGCTCACCTGAATATCCTATGCCAGATCATGTAGAAGCTATGGTTGAGAAAAAGGAGGCAGGCTTACCTGAAATTAATAAAGCTAGCATTTCCAGAACGGTCCAAGAACATGATCTTATTCTCACTAACTACAATGAATTTGATGGCTTAAAATCACATGACTTAGTGGATCTTATTAAAGACGAACAAGGAAATATATGGGGAGTGACAAGCACCAATGGGCTTTTCAAATTTGATGGAAAGAATTTTTACTTTTTTGGTCCGAAGCAAAAATTTCCTCAAAATATAGGAAATATTCAAATAGATAAAAAAGGAATTTTTTGGATGTCTGGGCTTCACGAGATAATTAGCTATGATGGTAAAAATATTACTTATTATAAAATACCTTATGAAATGTTTACAGAGGGCATTATTAAGTCGTTTCATATAGATGCTAATAAAATCTGTTGGATAGTTCAAGAGGATCAATTAATCCGAATGGATATTGAAAAGGAAAGCTGTCAAATTTTTGGGCAAGCGCATGGATTACCCAATAGCATGATTAATTTCGTAGTAGACAAGAAAGGAAATTTATGGATAGGTTCTAAGGATGGTTTCACCATCATTGAAATTAATGGAAATTCAGAACAGGGCTTTACTACTTGGCATTATGGAAAAGACCAAGGTTTTGATCCAGATCCCGAAAAAAGTGAATACCCTTATTCAATGTCAAAAGCCGGAGAAGATCACATATGGTTATTGGGTATTACTGGTTGCACTAAGCTATTCAATCCACATCTTAATTATTCAGAACTTGAGTATTTAAAAATAGGAGATGAAAATAATTTACCAACAACCAATTTGTATGGAAGGCTTAATGTTAGCTATGTATTCAGTATTATTCAACAAGACGAAAGCAACTATTTAGTAAGTTCTCCTGGTAATAGTATAATTAAGTTAACATTGAATAAAACGGAAGGAAAGTATTTAACCTACGAAGGGCTTTCGAGTACCGCCTTTAAGTTTAGTGATCAAAGCAACATCTGGGGATTTAATGGCCCATATGGTTTGATTGTTATTTCGAAAAATCCTTACCGGGCAAAATTAGATCATCCAATTGGCAATACTAAATTTTTACGAACAGCCGAGGATAAGTGGGGTCGAATGTGGTTTGGTACTTATGGTAGTGGAGTGTATCGATATTTACCGCCTAAAGTTCAAGGAGATTCTGCTGGATATTTAAGATACTATACTAAGCATGGAATGTCCAGTGATTATGTAGATGGATTCCATGCAGATAAGAAAGGTAATCTATGGGTTGGAACCAGGACACATGGCTTGATTAAAATGGAGCTCGATTCAATTTCCGCAGATGTCACCATTAAAAATTATCGATCAAAAAACGGCCTTCCTGCTGATGTAGTACCAGATATATGTGAAGATAGCAATGGAGATATTTGGTTTTCGACATTTGAATTTGGGCCTCAGGATACCGCAAGCATATGTAGAGTAAGAGGAGCAGAATTGTTAAAAATTGGTAAAGCTCAAGGCCTTAGCCCCAGAGGAGATGGTTGGTCCATAACAGCAGATAAGGTTGGCGGATTATGGGCGGCTATATATGGTAGACAATCCCTAGTGAATTTCAAAAAGCCCTTACAAGGTAAAAATATAGATGCCCGTGAGTTTAACGGTTTGGAATTTTTAAATGGCGTATTAATAAAAGATTTATTAACAGATAGTAATGGAGATACTTGGGTAGCGGTTATAGGTGGGGATGGCTTGATACAAGTTAAAAAAGAATTGAAAGATAGCATTTATCAAATTCAACATTATACGGTGGAGCATGGTTTGGCAAGCAACAGTATTAGCAGCTTACTCGAGGATTTTAATGGAGATATTTGGATTGGCACAAGTTCAGGAATTTCCAAAATGATTAATATCAATAAAGGAAATCAAATCGAAAAGAAATTCATTAATTATTCACTTACTGATGGTTTAAGTGGTGGAGCCTATGAAGGGTCACTTTTTCAAGGGTCAGATTCCACAATTTATAGTTCATCACCCAGTTATTCTTTTGCATTTAAGCCAAAAGATTTAATGAAGAATTTTCCAAAACCAGTAATACAGCTTAACCGTATATTACTATTCGATAAATTGATTCCCTGGCACATTGAAGGTCCGTTCTTACTAAATAATGACATTAAGATTGAGGATTATACTTTTGATTCGTTAAGCAATTGGAATAATTTGCCGCAAAATCTCAGCTTAAGGCACAGTAATAACTTTATCAGTTTTGATTTTACGGGAGTCAATGTTAATCAGCCTAATAGAATTCAATATGCGTATATGCTAGAGGGTGTTGATGACCGTTGGACAGAATCTACAGAGGCCTTTGCAGACTTTAATAGATTAAGCCCTGGCAATTACACTTTTAAAGTCAAAGCAAAACATGAACAAGGGGAATATGGTGAGATTTATAATTATCCATTTCAGATAAGACCACCTTGGTATAAAACTAAATTAGCATTTATTGTTTATGGTCTTTTAACCTTAGCACTGGTTTACGCTTTCGTAAAGGATCGCATTCGAAGAGTGGTAGAGAAAATAAAGTTGATGGAAGAAATTAGACGCAAAATTTCTGCAGACTTACATGATGACGTTGGTTCAATTTTAACAGGTATTGCTATGCAAGCAGAATATTTAGCCACTAAACAACCAGAAGATATTGAACCTGAGATGAAACAATTGAGCACTCGAAGCAGAGAAGCCATGGATAAAATGCGAGACATAGTTTGGGCAATGGATGCTAGAAAAGACAAGATGATAAATTTAGTGGATAAAATGCGTTATTTTGCGGAACTCAGTTTTGAGAACTCTAATTTCAACTTTGATTTACGTACCAAATTAAAAGATAAAGATGCATTCATTCATCCATTAGTGCGTCAGCATGTTTATCTCATATTTAAAGAAGCTGTTACCAATATTTTAAAACATTCTAATGGAGATCAAGTAAAAATTAGTTTACGAGAAAACACTGAAAAGTTATTCCTCGTAATACAGGACAATGGGGCCATTAAAGCCTTAGCAAAATCTGAAGGAGCAGGTTTATCAAATATTAAAGAAAGGGTAAATCAAATAAAAGGGGAACTTAGCATTGATATGAAGAAAGGTTTTCTTATTAATATAATTTTACCTAAGAATCCGAAGGGACTTAGTTTTGGGTAGACGTTTAGAATAAAATTTGGGAGTTTAGGGGTTTCTAAACCCTCTTCACAAAAGATCAGAAAGGCCCGTTTTCTTAGAACCATAATCTTCTTTCTACTCGATATTCCCGAATTGTCACTTTTGCAAATTGCTTTTATATTCATATTTTTTATATTTGTAATAGAAACTTGAAACACACTTTAGCTTGAGTAAATTATTTTATATTGTAATTTTAGTTTTTATTTTTTCTTCGTGTAAGAAAGATAATTGTAACTTTCAATATGAGGAATACACTATTGAGTTTTCGGAAAAAGCGATAAATATTAATCCATTTTTAAGATTAAATGAATATGTAATTTTAGAAAATGCAACAGGAATTGACACTACATGGATTAAAGTTGATCAAGAAGCAGCGAATGGTAATGGGCTTTCTGCAAGATGGGTTTGTCCTTCGGATAACTCAATTGAAGAAGACTACATTTTTAAATATAGTGCTGTAGAATCGTTCTTCAGAATCCCGAACAAAGCATTTGTTATAATAACAAATAACACAAATACTCCTCATATAAATGATCCATCTAAGTATATAGAATATTTTCAAGTTCTCATTGCAAATGGGTTTCAAACAAGCCCTACAGATACAATTAGAGGTATTCTTACAAAACCAATAATAAAATTTGATATTAATTATAACAATATGGTAGACCCACCAATATCATTCCCTGATGGATTTACAACCGGAGAATTTTATAATCAAATTTCAATAGAGAATGAAGTATTCGAAAATGTTTGGTATGGATCTGCTGAATTTTTGAATTCCTATTTTGAGGTGTATTACTCCATTGAAAAAGGTGTTCTAGCTTTTAGTTTAAATGGTGTGCTTTATAAAATTATTGGTTATAAATAGCTTCAAATATTAATCTTTGGTGATTTGGAATTATAATTAGTAGAATATTGAAGAATTCAAGTTTCTATGTTATCAATCTTCTAATACCCTAACTCTCACCTTCCTTTTCTTCACTCTAGCATTATCCAAAAGCCCCACTACCCTTTCCGCCTCACTTGATGCAACCGCTACAAAAGCACAATCATCTTTCAATTCAATATTCCCCAATTGCCCTTTCTCTAATTTACCTTGTTTGAAAAACAAGCCTGCGATGTCACCTTTCGATATTTTATCTTTGCGACCGCCAGATACAAATAGTGTGAGCCAATCTTGAGTTGGATTAATTGCATTTAGTTCTAATGCACCAACCTTTATAATTTCCACTTCTTTTGAATCTATAAAATCTGGCAATGGTTCTTCCTCCCAAATTAAAACATATGCTGTACCTTCTTTATGCATACGAGCAGTTCTACCATTACGATGAATAAACTCATGCCCTCTTGGCGGTAAATGATAATGCAAAATAAAATTCAATGCTGGCACATCTATTCCTCTTGCAGCCAAATCTGTAGCAACCAGTAATCGTTGCGATCCATTACGAAATTGTATCAATGAGCGTTCTCTTTCTTTCTGCTCCATTCCTCCGTGAAAGCAAGCATGTGCAATGCCGTGCTCTTCCAAATGGTCACTGACTCGTTTGAGACTATCTTTAAAATTACAAAAGACAATGCCAGACTGATCCCCCAAATGATAAAGCGTAGTCACCAAACTATCCAATTTATCTTTAACAGGAGATTGAATAATTTTCATTTTTAATTTAGAATCTCCATCCATTAAAAAATTGATATACTTTGGAGATTTTAATCCTAAAAATCTTTGCACTTGAACCTTCTGAGTTGCTGAGGTTAGAATTCTCTTTTTCAATTCAGGCAATGCTTCAACAATTTCTGTCATCTCATCTTCGAAACCAATCTCTAATGATTTATCAAACTCATCTAAAATTAAAGTATGAATTTTAGAGACATCAATCGATTCCCTTCTAATGTGATCCGCGACTCTTCCTGCTGTTCCAATTAAAACACTGGGTGCGTGTTTTAGCTGCATTTTCTCTTTTGAAAATGGCCTTCCTCCATAAACCAAATTAATTTTAAATCCAGTTCCCATCTCTCTAGCTACTTGCTCAACTTGAATAGCTAATTCTCTACTTGGTTCAATAATCAAAGCTTGCACATCATTACTTTCTTTATCCAAGCTTTCAAATAAAGGCAATAAAAAAGCTAATGTTTTCCCAGATCCTGTTGGAGATAATAAGACTACATTATTCTCATTGGGCATGACGTCCAATGCTTCTTTCTGCATTGCGTTTAGTTCCGAAATGTTTAATTTTTTTAGAATTTTTGACATTGATGACATGAGGCGAAGATAAGGAATAGTTTTGTTAATGCGGTTGCGCCGCGCAATGCGGCGGAGGCGCGCAATGCAGCCTCGCTGCGCAAATTGGCTGCGCCACGCAAAATGCCTTTGGCATGCAAATACTGAAATTTACTTTGGGCCAAAACCATGCAGATATTTATTGATTAAGGCTACAATTTATTTTAATCTTGGAGCATGAAATTATTCTGGATAACTATACTGTTTGCGTGCCGCAGGCATTTTGCGGAGCGAAGCTGCTTTGAACGGCGAAGCCGTTTTGAGCGGCGCAGCGGCATTGCCTACCTTCCGTAACTATTCGAAAAACTCCTAATCTTCATCTTCAACACTCCAAAAATCGCTTCAGAAATAATCCCTCCATGCATCTTAGATTGGCCTTCCGTTCGATCAATAAAAGTAATGGGTACTTCTCCGATTTTGAATCCTAATTGGCGGGCAGCAAATTTCATTTCTATTTGAAATGCATATCCGATAAATCGAATTTTATCCAAATCTAAAGTTTCTAAGACTTTTCTAGAGTAACAAACAAAACCAGCTGTTGGATCTTTAACGGGCATCCAAGTAATCATACGAACGTAAACGGATGCACCATATGAAAGTAGTAAGCGGTCCCAAGGCCAGTTTTTTACACCGCCTCCTTTGGTATATCTAGAGCCCACAGTTACATCGAAATTTTGATTTTTACACGCATCGTATAATCTGGGTAAATCTTTTGGATTATGTGAAAAGTCAGCATCCATTTCAGTTAAGAATTCATATCCTTTTTCCAAACCCCATCTAAACCCAGCAATGTAAGCGGTTCCCAAACCTAATTTTCCTTCTCGTTCTAAAATGAAGAGTTTGTCAGCATTAGATTTCATTAACTTCTTTACAATTGCCCCGGTGCCGTCAGGAGAACCATCGTCCACAATTAAAATATGGAAGTCTTTTTCCAAGGAGAAAACTGCATTGATTATTTTCTCAATGTTTTCCTTCTCGTTATATGTTGGTATGATGACTAAATTATCTGACAAGGGTTTAACATATTTTAACTACAAATAAACTTGAATTTCTATGAAAACTATACAAAAACGTAGAATTTTTTGCATCAAAATTTATTAAAACTGAGATTATATATAAATCTGTAAATATTGAAGGAGTCTTCAATAGTCATAAATGGCCCTAATCTGCATAATGCTAATTAAATATTTCGAGAATTAAAATTTGAATGTATAGGTTGCTGGATCTAACTCATGCATAATTTTATAAACCGTTTCAAATACATCTTCTGGATTAGGTTTAGTAAAATAATCACCTTCAGAACCATAAGGTGTTCGATGGGCATGCGCGCAAAGGGTAATTGGTTTAGAATCTAAATACACGTAAGCTCCTTGTTTTTCCAATACCTCTTGCATCATATATGCGGTTCCTCCGCCTGGCACATCTTCATCCATAAAAATGACCCGATTAGTTTTTTGAATAGAATTCAAAATTACCTCTTCTAAATCAAAAGGCAATAAAGTTTGTACATCTATCAACTCCACAGAAATATCATGTTCTTCTAATAGTTCCACTCCCTTTTCAGCTACTCGAATACAAGATCCGTAAGTGACTAAAGTAATATCTGCACCTTCTTGTAAAACTTCTGGTACCCCAAGCGGCAATGAGAAAGTATCTAAATTTGAAGGTTGTCTTTCTTTTAAACGATAGCCATTAAGGCATTCAATTACTAATGCTGGATCGTCGGATTGCAAGAGTGTATTATAAAAACCAACTGCTTGAACCATATTTCTTGGTGTAATAATATACATTCCTCGCAATGCATTCACCAACATGCCCATTGGAGAACCGGCATGCCAAATCCCTTCTAAACGATGGCCTCTAGTTCTAATGATTGCTGGTGCAGTTTGAATACCATTAGACCTATATCTTAAAGTAGAAAGATCGTCAGACAAAGGAGAGATACCATAAATTAAATAATCTAAATATTGAATTTCAGCAATAGGTCTTAATCCACGCATCGCCATTCCAATTGCTTGCCCCATAATGGTCCACTCTCTGATACCTGCATCGAAGACCCTTTCTTTACCATATTTTTGTTGTAAACCGGCAAAACCTTGATTTACATCACCAATTCTTCCCACATCTTCACCAAATGCGAACACTTCTGGACGATTTTCTAGCAATTGATCAAAATAAGTGTTTAAAACTTGGTATCCATTTACCACCGTTTCTTCTCCCTCAAATTCTGGATGAACAACTGGTACTTTCAATGCAGATTTTGGACTATCACTGTATAGATTAGTATGATATCTTTTATTAGCAGTTGCCTTCCAAATATTTAGCCAATCCAGCAATTTTTGCACAACTGAAGTATTTGAATAAATGACTTGGTAAAGCATTCTTTTTACATTTTGAAAAATCTCATCGATTGTTGGATTTACCAATCCTACTAATTCCTTTTGCAAACTGAGTATGGTTGTTTGATTTCCAATTTTTTGTTCTATAATGTCATTATAAATTGCTAGAATCTGCTTTCTATTTTCAATTATAGATTTTTGATATGCTTTCCAGGCTCTAGCTTTACACTCGCTAACATATTTTTTAGCTTGAGCCTTCATTTCAAGAATTTTCTCTTCAGTGGCAAGCCCATTATCCACGATCCATTGAGCCATGATTTTAATGCCATCATGTTCTAATTCCCATTGCAGTCTTTCCTTAGATTTGTATCTCTCATGAGATCCAGAAGTAGAATGACCTTGTGGTTGGGTTACTTCTTTAATATGAAACAAAGCAGGTGTATGTGTATCTCTAACCAATTTTACACCTTTCTCATACATCTCGCAAAGTGAAGGATAGTCCCATGCTTTTGCTTCATACATGTAAATACCATCGCCATTTTCATCATATCTAAAACCTTCTAAAGCTTTAGAAATACTTTTTTTAGTAGTTTGTAATTCTATAGGTACCGATATGCCATAGCCGTCATCCCAAACCGAAACTGCCATTGGCACTTTTGTAACTGCTGCTGCATTCATCGTTTCCCAAAAAACACCTTCAGAGGTACTAGCGTCTCCAATAGTGACAAAACAAACTTCATTGCCATTTTCTGAGAATGGGGTATTTTTATGTAAAGCTTTACTATTTCTATATTTTTTCGAGGCAAGTGCTAGTCCAAGTCCTCTCGCCATTTGACCTGAGGTACTAGAAATATCAGAACTGGTATTGTATTGATCTAATGTATTTAACCATTTACCCTCCCTATCGATAGTCGGTGTTGCAAAGTGTGCATTCATTTGACGTCCTCCTGAGAAAGGATCGTTATCGGCATCTGCATATAATTGTGCAAAAAAATCTTCAATGCTAGAGATGCCTAAGGCAAACATAAGGGTTTGATCTCTATAATAACCAGAACGATGATCTCCTTTTTTAAAAGCTCTTGCTAAGGCAACCTGTGGCACTTCTTTACCATCTCCCAAAATTCCAAATTTTGCTTTCCCCGTTAATACCTCCTTTCTACCTAATAAGCTGGCTTCTCTACTGATCAAACAAATCCAATAATCTTGCAAAACTTCCTTAATAAAGGTAGTTTCTTCACTAGTAGAATCAAGGCTTTCATGAATTATATCAGGAAATTCGATCATATGTCTTATGTTTTCAATAGATTATTTGCGTTATTGCGAAATTACGAAATTTTCTTCTAAAAACTTTATTTTTAGAGGGCTAATTCGGAATTATAGCTGAGAATCCTAATAATTTGTTAATCTCATTTACAAAATGTGTCCTTTGTATAAAAAACGCGTCATTAGTGTAGATTTAAATGACTAAATCAAAACTTTTGTTCAAATTAAATATTTAGTTTATCCGTTTTACTTTTTATTTGGATAGAATATATATAAATTTGTATGTAATCTTAAAAACTATAAAAAAAAGATCAAGATGAAAAAATTATATTTTGCAGCCATCGCATTCCTTTTGACGGCAACTGTTACAATCGCTCAAGATTCAGGTCCAGTGATGTCTTTCGAGACTACTACTGTAGATTATGGAGAAATTGATTATAATGCGGATCCGCTAAGAGTTTTAGCGTTCACTAATACGGGTGACGAGCCATTAGTCATAAAGCATGCAAAAGGATCTTGTGGATGTACCGTGCCAGCATGGCCAAAAGAGCCTATTATGCCAGGTGAAACTTCTCAAATTGAAGTGAGATATGACACTAAAAGACCTGGTCCAATTAGAAAAAGAGTAACCATTACAACTAATGAAGAAGGTGCAGAGCCACATGTTTTACAAGTTGTAGGAACTGTAGGAAAGAAAATGGAAGAAGAAAGCGTTCCAACAAACCGTTCAAACTTCTTAACACCTAATAATAATAACAACGGAGACAATTAGCATGCGGCTTCGCCGCCAAGTGCCCTCGGCACGCTATACGCCTAGCGGCGTGCAAGTGCCTTAGACACGCAATTTAAAAAATATACAAAAAGGTTCTGGATGAATATTCAGAACCTTTTTGCATTCTACTCTATCCTAAACCTATAAACTCATAAATCTATAAACTAACTCATAAACTCATTTCTTATTATCTTGTTATTAATAAAAACAGCAAACGATGATCTTATTAATATCTCCAGCAAAATCTTTGGATTACGATCCGACCAAATTTAAAAAGCATAGCCTTCCTACTTTTACAAAAGAAATTAAAGAATTGGTTGGTATCATGAAAAAAAAATCTGTTACTGACATTAGAAGTCTAATGAAAGTCAGCGAGAAAATAGCCGTGCTCAATGAGGATCGATTTAAAAACTTTAAGGCTACTTTCAGTGAAACCAATGCAAAGCAATCTTTGCTTGCTTTTAATGGCGACGTCTACACTGGTATGAATACGGCTGATTTCGATGCAAAAGATCTTACCTTTGCTCAGAAGCATTTACGAATCCTTAGTGGTTTATATGGAATATTAAAACCGATGGACTTAATGCAGCCATATCGCTTAGAGATGGGTACCAAATTAAAAACCAAGAAAGGAAATAATTTATATGAATTCTGGGGAGACAAAGTGACAAAAGAAATCAACATTGCTTTAAAAGAAAATAAGGATGATAGTGTCATCAACTTAGCTTCTAATGAATATTTTAAAGTTGTCAAGCCAAAAGCCTTAGAAGGGAAAGTCTTTAATATGCATTTTAAGGAATTAAGAGACGGCAAATATAAAATCATTTCCTTTTCAGCAAAAAAGGCTCGAGGAATGATGTCCAATTATATTATCAAAAATAGGATCAAAAAAGTAACCGACTTGAAAGGTTTTGACCAAGGAGATTATGTCTTTAATCCCGAACTTTCTACCCCAATCGATTATACATTCACCAGATAATCATGAAAATAATTCGCCCCATTATTTGGATACTCTTTACTATTGGATTAATCCTAATATGCGATCGACCTTTAACCATTGGTGAGCTTACCCTCCCTCCTATTGGTAAGTTTTTAAATCCTGCTACTGGCTTCTGGCAAAATGCAGATAATGCTAAATCAGCAAAAAGCCTTAGTCTTAATTTTGAAAATTTAAAGGAAGAAGTTAAAGTGCGCTTCGATAAGCGAATGGTCCCGCATATATTTGCACAGAACATTGATGATGCTTTATTTGTCCAAGGCTATTTGCACGCAAAATATCGATTATGGCAGATGGACTTCTCTACCCGTGCAGCTTCTGGTCGCCTATCTGAAGTGATTGGAAAACGAACCTTAAATTATGATAAAAGCCAATTAAGAAAGGGAATGCTATATGCAGCTGAAAATATGGTAAAAGCATCAGAAAATTCCACTTTCCGCAAATCTGTTGAATCCTTTAGAGATGGAGCCAACGCCTATTTAGCGAATTTAAAAAAGAAAGATTTTCCATTAGAATTTAAGTTATTGGATTATGAACCTGAACCATGGACGATACTAAAAACGGCTTTATTTACTAAAAATATGGCCCAAACACTTGCATCGAGAGAAGATGATCTTGAGCATACAAATAGTTTAAATATTTTAGGTCAATCACAATTCGATTTCTTTTTCCCTGAAGTAAATTCAAAGGATACAAGTACCATTATTCCATGGAGTCAAACCTTTCCATTTAATAATGAAACCATTCCAAACGAGATGGAGAATACCAGCATTGGAAATTTACAAATAAGGAAATCACCGTCAAGCCCAGAAGTAGATCCCTACCATGTTGGTAGTAACAATTGGGCAGTTGCTGGTAGCAAAACAAAAAGCGGAAATCCAATATTATGTAGCGATCCTCACCTAGCATTAAGTCTTCCCTCTATCTGGTTTGAGAACCAAATTCACACTCCTGAATTTAATAGTTATGGGGTATCGTTACCTGGTATTCCGGGCGTAATAATAGGCTTTAATGAACATGTAGCTTGGGGAATAACCAATGTAGGCCAAGACGTTTCAGATTGGTATAAAATAGATTGGGTAGATGATTCTAAAACATATTATTGGTTAGATGGCCAAAAGAAAGAGGTCACAAATAGAATAGAAAAAATTGAAATCAGAAATGGTGAAACCATTCTAGATACCGTTCCCTATACTATTTGGGGGCCAGTTGCTGCAGACGGAAGTGATTATCAAGATATGGCTTTGAGATGGTTACCCCATGATGCCTCTAATCCAGAAGAACTAAGTACATTTTATAAACTGAACAAAGCAAAAAATCATGCAGATTATATAGCAGCATTAAGTACTTATGACAGTCCTGCGCAAAACTTTGTTTTTGCAAGCACAGATCAAGATATTGCTATTCAAGTAACGGGTAAATTCCCGATTAGGAAAAAAGGTACAGGAAAATTTGTAATGGACGGTTCTAAATCTGAAAATGCGTGGAAGGGATACATTCCAAAAGCCCATGTTCCTCATGTTAAAAATCCAGCAAGAGGTTTTGTCTCCTCTGCAAATCAAAGAAGCACTGGTCCTAACTATCCATACGATTATTTCGGCTCTTTTGAAGATTATAGAAACCGTCGATTAAATAGATTATTGACAGAGAAAGAGAAGATGACCTTTGAGGATATGAAAGCTATTCAACTAGATGATTATTCGGTTATGGCGGAGGAAGGTCTTCCTATTCTTTTAAGACATTTAGACAAAAGAGGACTACAAAATAATCAATTAAAAATTATTAAATCTTTAGAAAATTGGGATTATACATATGATGCAGAAAATGAAGCCTGTATTTATTTTGAAAAATGGTTTTGGGCTTTTTATAGAAAAACTTTTGATGAGTTTTATGCCATGGATAGTATCTACGTAGTACAATTCCCAGATTCTTGGAGACTTAATAGCATTGCCACAAGTCAAGAAAATCATGAAATATTTGATATTAACAATACCAAACAAAAAGAAACAATAGTTGACATTGTCCAATTGGCTTTTGATAAAATGATTGCTGATATTGAGAAAATGGAGTTAGAAAATAAATCCTTAAAATGGACAGCCTATCAGAATACGAAAATTAACCACTTGTTAAGCATTCCTGCTTTTTCGAAAGGAGGACTAGGCAATGCGGGTAGAAGTGGTACATTGAATGCGACTAGTAGTCGCAATGGACCTTCCTGGAGAATGATTGTTGATTTAAGGCCAGGTGATGTTCAAGCTCTGGGCATTTATCCAGGAGGTCAATCAGGAAATCCGGGTTCTAAACATTATGATGAAATGGTTGATAATTGGGCAAAGGGAAATTACTATGTTTTAGATTTTTTAAAATCTGCGGATATCCCATTTGAGAATGAAAGCCATAGCATTCAATTTAAAACTAAGTAATGAAATTTATACTCGCCATAATTGTTTCTGCCTTTCTTTCTTTTGGACTCACTTTAGTATTTCCATGGTGGATGATAGTTCCCGTCTGCCTAGTGGTAAGTTTTCTATTTAAATTCAAAATAAAGCATGCTTTCTTACTGGGGTTTTTAGCTATATTTCTACTTTGGGGTATCCAGAGCTTTATTTTAGATAGTCAAAATGAATCCATACTCTCCGCTAAAATTGGTGAACTTTTTCAAGGTCTGAATAGTTTTATACTTATACTTCTAACTGCAACCATAGGAGGTATGTTTGGAGGCTTGGGCAGTCAAATTGGCGCAGAAATAAATAGATATCTTGAAAGCAAATAATTTTTCTAAAAAAGCGTTTGTTTCTTATCGCTACTCATTTAATAATCAAATCAATGATTTAGTGCAATTATATTTATGAATGATAAACACTATATAAGAGCAAAGAAAAAGGTTAAAAAGATAAAAGGTTTTTATACCAATCTATCTAGCTGGATTATTATGAGTGTGTTTTTTGTTGTAATCAATTTACAAACTTCTCCAGAATTCTTATGGTGTGTCTTCCCAATTGCAGGTTGGGGAATAGGAGTAGCTTTTAATGCTCTGGAAGTATACGGATTCCCTGGTTGGAGCAAAGATTGGGAAAGAAAAAAATTAAAAGAAGAAATCCAACGTATGAAAGCAGAAGATGGAGAATTGGATGAGGAAGATTATCTAGAATTAAAAGAAAGATTTGATTTGGATGGGGAAGAATTAGAACTCAAAGAATTTAGAGATTTAAGACGAGAGTGGGATGATTCAGATTTTGTGTAAATTTATGAACATGCAAATCCTTTTTTGTGAATTTAAAAACCACCATTTACTTTATGCTTATCCTCAGCCTAGGATTTGCTTGCAAAAATAATAAAGCTCCAAATATTTCATTACACCTTTTCAATTTCCAAAATGCAAGTGGAGCATCAAAATTAATTATTCAGGATACAATGGAGAATTTTTTTTCTAAGATTTGCCCATTAGATATTGCCCTGCAACTTCGAAAAACTAGTCATCCTGAAAATACTTATCTGCAATATTTACAATCAGATGTTGCTACATTTTCACAAACAGAGATAAATAAAATCAGCCCTATATTATTCGACGCAGAAACTAAATTAGCCAAACTTAATTCATTGTATCAACTTCCTGACTATGTACATCTAATAAAATCGAAAGGCGCACTTTATGGACCACACACTTTTTACACCAGAGAAAATTCAATCATAATTCCCCAAGCGGAAATAGATAATTTAGAGGATTCCAATTTTTCCGACATTATCTTGCATGAGATTTTTCATATCCTTTCAAGACACCATCCAACACTTAAGAAAAATTTATATGCTACTATCGGTTTCACTCCTTTGAATGCTGAGCTAAAGATTAATGAAAGCTTCAATGAGCGAATATTATTAAATCCAGACGGAATTAATTTCAAGTATAAGATGTCTATCAAGAGCGAAGTAGAACGATATGAAGTTATTCCAATTATTTATTCAAAAGCAATTAGTGATGCTACAACCGAATCTTATTTTGAGAATTTAATATTTGATTTATTTCCAATTCGAGCTGAAAAAGGCATCTGGTATTTGTCGAGTCCAGAAGAGGCAGCTTTACTTGACCTTAAATCTCATCAAAGCTTTTATGCTCAAATTGGGCGAAATACCAATTATATCATCCATCCTGATGAAATTTTGGCAGATAACTTTATTTTAATGATCAATAATCGAAGTGGAAATGGGAAAAGAGGAAATGACATTTTGGCTAAAATGAGCTCAATTTTGCTTAATTAGGGGAATAGGACCCATTAAAACCAATTATAATATGTATTTTATAAATTCGGCATTAAGATTGCATATATATTATGTTGCTTAATGAGCGTTTTATATGAAAGATCCATCACAATCAACAGGTAATCCATTAAAAGAAAAGCTTCACTCAATTATTTTTGAAGCCGAAACCCCAAAAGGTAAGGCATTTGATATTGCATTATTGATTATTATCGTTGCGAGTGTTTTGGTGGTAATGTTGGAGTCTGTAGAGGCTTTTGCTACCCGATATGGCCATTTATTTTTAATATTGGAATGGGTATTTACCATACTATTTACCGTTGAATACATCTTGAGAATTTATTGCGTTTTCAAGCCGATGAAATATATTACAAGTCCATTAGGAATTATTGATTTAGTATCCATATTACCTACCTTCTTAAGTGTAATTATTCCTAATTCCCAATCATTTATGGTAGTCCGTTTATTAAGATTATTGAGGATATTCAGGATATTTAAATTGGGTAGTTTTATGAAGTCTTCCAAAATAATCACGGAAGCTTTAAAAGAAAGCCGAAGCAAAATTACCGTGTTTTTGTTCTTTGTAGTTTTGTTAGTTACAGTTGTAGGTTCTGTTATGTACTTTATAGAAGGTAGTTTAGCAGATTCTAAATTTACATCCATTCCAAGAAGTATTTATTGGGCCATTGTGACGCTGACAACGGTTGGTTATGGAGACATTGCTCCTGTCACAGAAATAGGTCAATTTCTAGCGGCAATGCTTATGATAACCGGTTATGCAGTAATAGCAGTTCCAACAGGAATTGTTTCAGCGGAAATGGTTAATGTAAAAGTACATGATTTAGATACTCAATCTTGCAGGCATTGCGGAGAAGAAGGTCATCCTAAGGATGCAACATATTGTCATAACTGTGGGAAGAATATTAATTTCGATGATGACGTTAGCGAATGATTAATTAACTTTTGGCACTCTAAAACCAGCGAGTAATCGTTTAATACTATATTTTCCACTTCCATTTACCAAGACCATAAGCAAACCACCGATTATAGCCACATTTTTCATAAAAAGAATAGATTGAATTCTTTTGATATCTTGAGGATCATTCCAAAAAGAATGAGCTATATAGGTAAGTGGAATCCAATAAGCCAATAGCAAAAGTGCCCCGAAAGAAGTTTTGTATCCGATTAATAGCAAAATTCCTCCTAAGTAAAGCAAAATGATGGCCCCGATAATCAGTAAATCTTGATTCCAAGTCAACCCATATTCTGTCATACTTGCCTTATTATCTTTCATGAATACGGTAATGTCATATGCCTCATAAATAAAAATAACTGAGATACACATTCGTGCTAAAAGATCAATTATATCCTTCATTCTTTTTCCATTTAATTTATTGTTAATTCAAATAAGAATTAACAGCAATTGCTACGCTTTGACCATCCATTGCTGCTGACATGATTCCTCCAGCATAACCAGCACCTTCTCCTGCAGGAAAAAGACCGTTCAAGTCTGGATGCATAAGTGTTGAATGATCTCTGGGAATTTTGATGGGTGAACTTGTTCTACTTTCAGTAGCAATTACATTAGCTTCTTCCGTAAAGTATCCTTTCATTTTTTTCCCAAACTCCAAGATACCTATTTTTAAATGTTTATAAACAAAATCTGGTAAAATCTCATGCAATGGTGAAGATAGCAACCCTGGAATATAAGAGGTTTCGTTGAGTGATTTGGAAACTTTTCCTTTTACAAAATCAGTCAGTCTTTGAGCAGGCGCTTGTTGACTTCCATTGCCAGCTTTAAATACGGCTTGTTCTACTTCTTTTTGAAAATCAAGTCCGCCAAAGGTTGCATGGGCATTCATTCGTTGATAATCCCTCTCCTGAATAGCAACAACTGTTCCTGAGTTTGCGTATGGAGAATCTCGCCTAGATAGTGACATTCCATTTATTACAATCTCACCAGGCGCAGTTGCGGCCGGGATGACTAATCCTCCAGGACACATACAAAAAGAAAATATTCCGCGATCATTAATGGTGCAAGCCAAACTATAGGAAGAAGCTGGCAAACCCTGCTCTCTTTTAAATTGATTGTATTGTATTTTATCAATCAATGGTTGGGGATGTTCAATTCTTACGCCTAATGCAAAATCCTTTCTTTCCAAAGCGATACCCGACTTATGCAATAGATAAAAAATATCTCTTGCGGAATGTCCAGTAGCCATCACTACTGCATCTCCTAGATATTCGATGCCATCTTCAGATTTGACTCCCATCACTTTTACCTCATTTCTTATTATCCCATTCACAAATTTGCCAAAATGAATTTCACCCCCAAAATTTAAAATAGTTTCTCGGATGGCGGCTATAACTTTTGGAAGTTTGTTCGATCCAATGTGTGGATGAGACTCATACATAATAGCAGGGTTTGCTCCATGGTCAGTAAGCGTTTGCAGGACTTCAATAATATCTCCTCTCTTTTTTGCTCTAGTATATAATTTTCCGTCAGAATAGGTGCCCGCACCTCCTTCCCCAAAACAATAATTAGAGTGGGGGTTTACTATGCCATCTTGTTGAATATTTCTCAAGTCTACTCTCCTACTCCGAACATCCTTACCTCTTTCTAAAATGATGGGCTTCAGCCCTACTTCTAGACATTTCAAAGCTGCGAAATAACCACAGGGGCCAGCTCCAACTATTATTACTTTCTTCTGGCCATTTACTTTTTGATAATGGAAGATAGTTTCAGGCAATTCTTCCTCTTGGGTAAACAACTTAAATCGGTAAAGGAAGATTGGGCGCCTGCCTCTAGCATCAATGGATCTTTTAACTAATTTGACATGCGCTATGTCAGCTTCGCGGATTTTTGACTTTTGTTTTGCTTTTTGCTTTAATGCTTCTAAATCATTGGTTTCAGAAGGCCATACTTTTAATTCAACACTATCTATCATATCAAATGCAAAAATAGGCTAAATCACGGTTATAGGCATAAAAAAAAGGATATAAACCAAACGGGATGTGATTTATATCCTTTACAAATGTTATACATAACTACTGAGTAGAGCCAATTACTTAAGCTACGCGAAAAAGAGGATTGTTGCTTAATTTTAGGCACTTTTGCTTATTTCTTGGTACTACACTTCCAGTGTTATATCTAAGTTTAAAGAACTTGAACTCAAATATATAAGTTCTAAGCTAAATTTCAAAAAAATTTCCATATTATTATTATGAAATAGATTGATAAATTTTTAAACATTTTTCTAAAAGTGGCTCTAATTTATTCAATGCTAGCATGTTAGCTCCATCAGATTTTGCCATATTGGGCTTTGGATGAGTCTCTATAAATAACCCCTTTGCGCCTACGGCAATGCCCGCTTTCGCCATTGTTTCAATAAGTTCAGGATTACCACCGGTAACGCCACTACTTTGATTAGGTTTTTGCAAGCAATGTGTGCAATCCAAAATGGTAGGAATAGCCATATTATTCATCTTTACGATGCTTCTAAAATCAACTACAAGGTCTTGATAACCAAAGAAGTTACCTCTTTCTGTTAGCCATACTTGAGGATTGCCAGATTGTTTCACTTTATCAACTGCAAACTGCATAGATTCTGGACTCATAAATTGCCCCTTTTTTATGTTAACTACTTTACCTGTCTTAGCGGCCGCTACTAGTAAATCTGTCTGTCTACAGAGAAAGGCAGGGATTTGCAAAACGTCAACATGCTTACTCGCCAAAATTGCATCATCTTCTTTATGTATGTCTGTAGTTGTTGGCACTTCAAATGTAGATTTAACCGCTGATAGGATATCAAGGGCAATTTGATCTCCAATTCCAGTAAAGGAATCTAGCCTTGAGCGATTTGCTTTTTTAAATGACCCTTTAAAAATGTAGGGAATACCGAGTCTGGTGGTGATCTCTTGGACCTTGCCTGCAATATCTATAGCCATTTCTTTACTTTCGATCGCACAGGGTCCTGCAATTAGGAAAAAAGATTGTTGATTAAGTAAGTTTTCTAACATTGATCAAAGGTAATGATCTATTAGTAATTTTCCATTAGCCAGGCATCTTTGGTCACCCTATTTCTTAATTCTGCAATGGAGGTTCTTACTGTTTGCTCATCACAATGAACCAAGGCTCCAATTCTTTGCCCCCATTTAGACTTTTCAGAAAAAATTGCATAACCTAAAGAAGTCAACTTTTTCTTCATTCTATTCTCATTTCGCGGGTCCCCAAAATTCCCAACGATTATAGCGCATTTGTTGGTATCAATAAATCTTGGGTACAATCGATCTTCGTCAATAGTTATACTTTCAATTAAATCATCCTTTTCTTGAGCTATCGCTGCTGCTTCTGCTTGCGCTTTTGCCTCGGCTTCCGCAGCTTCTACTGCTGCGGCTTTCACACTATCATTTCTTTTCTGTTTTAATTTTTCATCATCTTCTGCAGCATTTCTCTCCGCCTCTAATTGTTCTTTTTCAGATAAATCATTGGAAAGATTCTCCGGCAGGGTTTTGTTAGACTTAGCATCTTGCCCATTTTCGACAATGGGATTTTCTGTGCTTACAATTGGTTTATTAATGCTTGAGCCTTTTATCATTTTGCCGATCAAAAAGCTAAATATCGTCAACAATAATATTCCAATTATATATCTCCACCACTCAATAGGTACTTTTTCTCTATCATATTTAGTTTTAACAGGATCACTACTATTTGAAATGGATTGTGTTTTCTCTTGTTTGCTCCTTTCAATAGGTTCAGATTTGAAAGCTGGTAGTGTGGCACTTACTATTTTATCAAAAGACTCGGGATTAAATCTCAATTTTCCATTTCTACCTTGAAAAATACCTAAACCATCAATTAAAAATTCATCATCATTTTCTGCAATATGCCTCAATTTATCGATAAAAACCTCTACTTCCATTCGAGCATCTTCCATATCAATTTGTTTCTTATGCGCTAAATATGATTCTAATTGATCACCTTTAACATATTTGTCATTGATAAAATTTAAGGTATGTTTAGGAGGAGAAAACGAAGCTTCCCCTAAGCTAACGCTTGCTGATTCTGTTTCTTGGGTAAAGAAGCCTAATCCTGGGATAACAACCTTATTTTCCAGTTTTAGTAAATCTTTGATACAGCTAATTATAGTCATAATTTAAAATTGGTGATTTATTGGGGATTTTACTTTGAAAAAATTCAAATCCTCCTAAATATCCGTACAAATAAGGAAACTTAGAATACATTATAATATATATGCATATATAATGCCAAAAATAATGACTTTCTTATTACCTACATCTTAACCATATCTATGCTAAAGGTCTTATTTTTACTTCATGGAAGGAAATTCAATTAATACAAGAGCCAAATCACAATTCCTTTTTGAGGAAGCGAAGCAGTATTTTCCGGGAGGTGTAAATTCGCCTGTGCGAGCTTTTAAATCTGTTTCTGGTCCGCCAATATTTATAGATTCAGCTAGCGGTTGCAAACTTCATGATGTAGATGGAAATACTTTTATTGATTTTTGTTGTTCTTGGGGACCCTTAATTTTAGGTCATGCTAATTTGGAAGTACAAGAGGCCATTATCGAAACCGTTAGAAAAGGAACTTCATTTGGTGCACCAACCGCCTTAGGTAATGAAATTGGGGCTTTCATTATAGACCATCATCGCTTTATAGAAAAGATAAGATTTGTGAGTTCAGGAACAGAAGCAGTAATGTCTGCCATCCGATTAGCAAGAGGCTATAGTGGTAAAGATAAAATCTTAAAGTTTGAAGGCTGTTACCATGGTCATGTTGATGCTTTATTAGTGAAAGCTGGTTCTGGATTAGCTACTTTGGGAACGAGTACTTCAGCGGGCATTCCTCAATCACTAATCAATGATACACTTGTTCTTCCCTTAAATAATTTAGAGATTGTAGAGCAAGTATTACAGAAACAAGCAGACGAAATCGCGTGTGTAATTATTGAGCCTATCCCAGCAAACAATGGTTTGTTATTGCAGTCTAAAGCATATCTAAAAGGGCTAAGCGAACTTTGCAAAAAGTACAAGGTTTTATTAATTTTTGATGAAGTGATCTCAGGCTTTAGAGTTGGCTTTGAGGGTGCTGCTGGTCTTTATGACATTCAAGCGGACATTTATACCTATGGGAAAATAATTGGTGGTGGATTACCAGTTGGAGCCTACGCGAGTAGTAAGGAAATAATGGCACAGATTGCACCAGAGGGCCCAGTTTATCAAGCGGGCACATTATCTGCCAATCCAGTAGCAATGGTAGCAGGTTTAAGCACTTTACGCATATTAAATAGAGCTAACTTTTATGAATCCTTACTAAAGAAAACCGATGATTTTGTTTTTATTATTCAAGCTCATGCAGATCAACACAAATACCCTTTAACCATTGCAAGCGTTGGTTCTATTTTTTGGTTAAATTTTAGTCGTGAACAAATTATTTCCCCTGATCAAATTGATACAGCTGCCATGGAATATTTTAAAATATTGCATCATGAGTTATTACAAAGAGGAATTTATCTTGGTCCTTCAGGTTATGAAGTGGGATTTATTTCAAATGCGCATAGCGTTGAGGATTTAGAAAATGCAGCTCAAATTATTTGTGAATGTTTAGATATTGTTTTTAAATGAACATGCTAAAAAATAAAAGGCTTCGGCTCTTATCTTATTTAGTAATCGCTTACATGCTGATTGCTTTTGCATGGTGGTCTGTCTTGCTATTTACCAAAAACAAAGATGCGTATAATGCCAAAAGTGAATTATTGAAAATTGGAATGATTGCTGAAGGCCTGGCCGATAATGAGGATACTTTCTTCATGAGTCAAGCTCACCAAATCTTACTTAAAGAATATAAGCGTCAAGAGTATATGATTTTTGGAGAAGCTATCTTTTTTATTTTAAGTTTGGTAATTGGTATTTATTTAATCAATAGAGCCTATTATAAAGAAGTGGGTAGTAGTGAGCAGCAAAAAAACTTTTTACTGTCTATCACTCATGAGTTAAAATCGCCATTGGCATCATTACGATTAATATTAGAGACCTTTATAAAAAGAGATTTAAAAACGGAACAGAAGCTTGAACTCAGTGAAAGTGGTTTGAAAGAAACACAACGATTGGAAGACTTGGTACAAAATTTATTATTAGCTGCCAAGGTGGAAAATGCATATAAGCCCTATAAAGAAATCTTAGACCTAAAACAATTGAGCAATGAGATTATTAACCAGCAAAAAATAAAACATCCTTCGGTAAAATTCGAAGCACATATTGATCCATCTATTTCCGATATTAAAGGAGATCGAAATGGACTAAGCTCAGTATTAATCAACCTAATTGAAAATGGAATTAAATATTCAAAAGAAGAAAAGGTGATTAAGATTAATATAGAACAGCAGAAAAATGAAATTTTATTGAGCATAGCGGACAATGGAATTGGGATTCCTGAAAAAGAACGCACCAAGGTGTTTGAAAAATTTTATCGCATTGGTTCTGAAGATAGACGTAAAACAAAAGGGACTGGATTGGGTTTATTTATTATAAACAAAGTTATTGCAGGACATCAAGGCAAGATTGAAATCAATAACAATATACCAAATGGAACCATATTTAATATTTCATTACCCATAAAAACATAATATGTCTAAGCGTATATTATTAGTCGAAGATGAAGAGCATATTCGCAATGTAGTAAAGTTAAATTTAGAGTTAGAAAACTATGAGGTAGTAACTGCAAGTGATGGAAAAAGAGCGCTTGACTTAGTAAATCAACAGCATTTTGATTTACTTATATTAGACATTATGCTTCCTGAAATTGATGGTTTTCAATTGTGCGAAAGGATTAGATTGAGTAATATGGAAGTTCCTATTATTTTTGTGAGTGCCAAGGATAGTGCCATTGATAGGATTAACGGTTTAAAAATGGGAGCAGATGATTATTTGACTAAGCCTTTTAATCTAGAAGAGCTTTTGCTTAGAGTGAATATTTTAATTAAGCGAAGTTTAAAAGAAAGCGGTCATCTTATCGAAACTTATGACTTTGGAAATAACAATATTAATTTCATTACTTTCGAAGCTATTGGAGTTAATGGTCAATTTAATTTGACTAAAAAAGAAACCATGCTTTTGAAATTGTTAATTGATAGAAAGAACCAAGTGGTTTCCCGTCAGCAAATCCTTCAAAATGTTTGGGGTTATGATGTTTATCCATCTACCCGTACCATTGACAATTTTATTTTATCTTTTAGAAAATACTTTGAGAAAGATCCTAAAAATCCACACTATTTCAAATCCGTTCGTGGCGTGGGATATAAGTTTGTGGAAGATTAAATAAACTCAGTATTATTTATAATATCATGAGTAGGATTTAGTTCGTCTAATCTCCTGACGGTTTCAATAGTTGCTGCTGTAGTTGCTAAAGCGGGTGCGAAAAATACGCCTACAACAGGTACCATAAAAATTAAAAAGATAAAGATACCTCCGTTCGCAATGGCAAGGCCAGGAAATCTTTTTACAAACGAAGCGGTCTCTCTAACTGTCATATGTCTTTCTAGTGTGTAATCCATATTTCCAAAACCAGCATAATAAGCTTGGAAGATTAGATAAATTACTGCTGATAATAAATTAATCACTGGAAAGAATGAAAGCGCCATGATTAGAAGGTAAATCACTGACTCATGGATAAAATTTCGTAAGGAAATTTTTATACTTCTACCTATATCTTTAAAAGCTGTCTTTATTGAAAAGGGTACCTTTATATACTCCTCTCCTCTCATACTTTTTTCAACTGACTCGGAGAGTGGCGACATAAATGGTGACACCACGATTAATACAACATATTTGAAAGTTAAAAATGCAAAAGTAGCAGTCACTGCTGCCCCTAACACACTAGCAAATTTGGTTGCAATTGTAAGACCTACCTCCCATGGATATTTTGACCCCACCATGTCTCCAAAATTATCAGCCATCAAGATTGTAAAATAAGCCATGGACGCACCATAAATTAAAGCAAAGAGTCCTGGCAATAATACATAGCCCCAAAGTTTATGTTTACGTATATGTTGCCATGCTAAAAAGTATGCCCCAATTCCATCTTTTAAATCTTCAAACATCAAGTTTTGTATTTGATTACGAGTTCAAAGTTATAATCTTTGCTTATCAGTGTCATTAAAATACGATATTCCTCACTAAATAGTCGACGATTGAAATAAAATAGTAGAATCCTTAGATAGAGGAGATACATAATTTCGCTAGGATTTCCTTTTAAAGTAAAATAATCCTATGACTAAAACTAAAACTGGGAGGAGGTAATATAGCATATTTTCATCACCCCCTAATGGAGGTGCATCACCAACTAATACAAGATGTGACCAATATTTGGGATGCCTAAAACTAGGGCTCGCCTTTTCAATGTAAGTCAATTTAGCTTGTTGCAATGCCTTACTCATTGTTCTACCTTCTCCAATATTATCATAAAAACTTTGAATAATTTGATTGGTAGACACGTCTGGGGCTTCCCAAAGACTCATTAAAATACTTCTACTACCAGCATGAATAAAACTACGTGCAATACTTCTCAATCCATCTCCATCATTCAATTTACCTGCTCCAGAATTACAAGCACTTAATATTGTAATCGCGGGATTAATGTCCAAATTGTAAATCTCAGCTGAAGTCAATAAAAAATCTTCCACCTCTTCACCTTCCTTTGGATTAAAAACCAAGCCAGATTGATCTGGAAAATCTTTATTCAATAATCCATGCAAACCTAAGTGTATGACTCCTGCGGTATTTAAATTATTTATAAAATTTTCTTTAGTTGCTTCTTGGTTAATCCACGTTTCCCCTTTCAATACTTTATTCGCATATTCAATCTCTTCAATTGCAAAATTCAAGGAAGAGAGGTTTATTTGATCTGGATTGAAAAATATATTTTCTTTCAATACATCAAAAGAGGCTGATTCGTAATTACTTGCTAATGCTACTAATTTTGTGTTTGCAACTGTTTTGCTATCATGAGCTAACAAAAAATCAACACTATATTCATATACAATTTCAAATTTTTCTATAAAATATGATTCATCATCAATCCTAAGTGCTTCAAATGGGAAGGCCAATAATTCATGATCCGGAATGATGATTATTTTATTAATCTTCGATTCCAGCTCATCGATTCCATTTAATATATGCTGAGAAAATTCCAAAGGAATTGTCTTGCCAATTTTTAAAGATTGAATATGATCTTCCAATTCTTGCAAATCAATAGTTTTGGTTATCAATTTAAAACTTTTAGCAGTTACGATGAAGATTGCTAATTTTCCTTCAGATAAAAAATATTCAAAAATTGCAGTTTCTTTATTTAAATGACCTTGTATTTCTTTTAATTTATTTTTTCTAAAATCAAAAGTTTGTGCTTTAATAGCTAAAGTTTGTGCTTTGAATAAATTAAAATCCTCCACCTCTTTGAAATAAATTTCGAATAATGAGTCTCTACGTGCATTCGCACCCTCTTGTTCTGCTTTTAGAAGTGCAGTGTTGGTTTTTGAAATATTAGTCAGAAATGATTTATCTAAATTAAATAATGAATCACTAAGTTGCCTTGCTTTTATATCTTTTTGAATAATACCTCTACTCAATAAACGAGCTTTCAATTTTGACAACATTTCATAGATGCCCACTGTGTATCTATCTTGCTTATCTTTTTGATCTAATGCCTCTGCAGCATCTAGTGCATATTTGTAAGATTCGTTGGCAACTTGCATTAAATTTAAATGAGATTTTTCACCCCAATCTTCATTCAGCAACATTACTGTTAAAGAGTCATATTTTTGAATAGCATCTATTGTACTTAGATAGGCTTCTCTATGATCATTTTCTTGCCCTTTTTTAAATAATGCCTTTGCCTTCAAGCCTAGTTGTCTTCTTAAATAAGTTTTACTTATTATAGTATTATTCAAAATTTTGGGATTAACAATATAATTCGTGTCCAATTTTGGAGATAAATATAGCATTCCTTTTTGATAGGTTTTTAGTGCTTTTAATAATTCTCCTTTACCATAGTAAGCTCCGGCTAAATTTTCAAAAGAGCCACTAATTTGTTCAATGGTTGCATTATTTTGCGGATCAATGATTAATGCATTGGACTTAAAATAAGTTTCGATAGCTTTGTCAAATTGTTTTTCTGAGGTGTAGATATTCGCTAAAAAATCATAATGGAGTGACAATAAAAATTTAAAATCTTGAGCAGTAGATAACTGAATGGCCTTCTTAATGTGTTGTTTTGCATTCTTTACTTGATTACTTTCAAATTCCGAAATGGCGAGATCATGATATACTCTGCTTTTATGGGTTGGGTCATTATCTATTCCAATGTTTAGTTTTTCTAAGCATTTTTCAAAGGTATTTATGGATTTTTCATATTGCTTTAAATTTCTTTCTCCCGTGCCCTTTGAATGCATAAACATTACATATCGACTTCCAAAGTCTTCATTTTTATCATAAATTATTTCTGCCTTTTTTAAATAATAAAGTCCCTTATCATAGTCTTCTTGATCCAGATAAAATTGACCAATTGCACCATACTTATGAGCAACTCTCCCACTACTTTCATTTAAGCTGTTTAACAATTGAATGCAGAGAGAGTAATAATCTTTTGCTTTTGCAAAATCTAAGAGATTGGAATAAACTTTGCCTAAATTATAATTGCTTAAAGCGATTCTATAATCGTTTGTTTGATAACAATCCATTTGAACTGGCAGCAAGGAATCTATTAGTATGTTCGCACTTTGCTTCAAGTTTCCTTTGAAATAATGATAGAAGAAAATTTGTCTATAGAATGCAGCTTTATTGTCGCAAATTTCTAGGCTATCGCTAAATTGAATCCTTGTATTGTTTATCAATTTTAGCATTTCATCAAGACTTACTGACCGAGCATTTTGGATCTTAGTGATTTGATACGCATAATTATCTTGAGCATATAAGCTCAGAATACTCGTTGCAAAGATGAGAATTAATAAGTACTTCTTGAATTTCATGGTAATTTTTAAATATAGTCAAAATAGAGGCTCTGAATAGCCTCCTGCTTACATTTTATCTTTGAACGATAATCTTTTTAAAACCTTTTGATGTAGAAGTTTTATAATTAAAAAAATAAAATCCACTATCAATGGATTTTGGAATATTAATATCAATGCTGAACGGCCCCTTTTCTCCAAATCTAGCACCATGAAGAATCTCTTTTCCAGATAAATCAAAAAAACTATACTCGAAATCTTCGTTCATATAGAGTCTAGTGTTTATTCTAATGAATTCTTTTACTGGATTAGGGTAAATCTCGACAGTTGTAATTTTTTTATTTCTTATGCTTGCCAATGGGATTGTACCAGCAAAAGGTAACTCATCAATAACACATTTATCTAGAATAGCAAATGCATTATTTGCATTCACAATTCCTCCAGTGAAAACCTTCCCTAATAAATCTGGACTAAACTCTGTACCAGATAGTATGGCACATTTAATTTTCTCATAATTAAATTCGGAAAGATGAGAGGCTAGCATATTTGCAATTCCAGTAACGATCGCCGTAGATTGAGATGTACCTGACAAATTCACAATCTTGTCATGGGGACTAGCTCCTTCGATATATTCACCAGGGGCGGCCACATCAATCGTAGAATAACCATAATTACTAAATTGGCTTAATCCACCATTACAATTGACTGATGCAACAGTCAAAATATTTGGATAATCATAGCTAGCCGGATAGCTTTTAATAGAGGCATGGTCATTATCAATCCCAAAATCATTTCCCGCAGCTGTTACAATGAGTATATTCGCAGCTTCTGCCTTTTCAATGGCTCTTTGTACCGGGGTCTTATTCCTCTTGTCCGGTACGGCGGCGCGATAACTAAAACTAAAATTTAAAATATGTACACCTTCAGCGATGCTTTTATCAATGGCTTTTAAAACATCTGATATATAGGCATTCCCATTTTGATTAAAAGATTTGAGAATATTATAATCTGTAAAAGAATTGTGTGGTTCCAATTCAGAGGCACTGTGACTAACATGATTAATTATACTTGCTATATGTGTTCCATGTCCATTATCATCAATAAAATTGGCATTATCGTCCACATAATTATATCCGCTAATAGTGCCTAAATCAAAAAATAAATTGCCACCATCATCAATCTCATTTGGTGAAAATCCAGTATCAATAATGGAAAGACGCGTAGGATAATTTCCAGATTCATGGTTAATAGAATAAGTTGTATTGCAGTCAAAAGAAGATCCTAAATTATGCGTGTCCCCATTATCATAATTACTATTATAAAGTTCCATCGAATAATCTAAATCAACCCCTTCCACTTCTGCTTGTTGCATAGCAGATTGATTCACCGTATTAATATCTATTAATACTTTCTCTTGACTGTTATATTTAAAGTGTACAGGAAAGGATGGAATTTCCCACACCCTTATATCTGTCTTAGGAAGTTGTGAAACTTCAATTGCAGAATAGGCACGTTGTAGATTATCAATATCAGCTTCACAAACATTAGTTTTAAAAGTAATCAACATTCTGTTTGAATGATAAGCAGAAATTTGTCCGAATAGTTGGATACATATCAATGTAGATAACAAAAATATTATACCCCCAGTTGAGTTGGTCATGTAGTATAAATTTTGAATTACGTAAAAAAAATAATTATATTTTCAAGTTGTTGAGGCTTGAAGATTTAAGTTGTTATATACTGACTGCAAACAAAGGGGAGTAATACTATCTAATATAAAAGTAATACTATTATTTTAATTTTTTATTTAAAGGATGAAATTTATCTTTTCAAGTTAGAAAAAAGTTCTCTTGCTTGTTAAAATGACAACAAATTATCCAGTATAAATTAAGGTAAGATTACAACGTCTAAAACGCGAATTTATTTATGAAAGAAAAAATGGCGACAAAAGTTGCCACCATTTTATACATTTTTAAAATACTTATTAATTATCGTAGAATGCTTATTCTTTGCTGTGATTCAGATAGAGAAGTCTGCAGTCTTAATATGTATAACCCATTTTGAATAGAATACCCAATAGAAACTTGCAAAGCATTTGAGCCATTGAATCCTCTTTCTGTGCCTGAAAGGATTACCTTCCCAGACATGTCTATTAATTGATAAGTATAATTTTCATTTTTAGTAAGATTAAAGTTGACATTAACGGTGGCTGATGCTGGATTTGGAAAAACTTTAAAAATACTGGAAGTAGTATTTTTGGCCTTTCTTGCAAATCCTAAATGTGAATCTGATTCAATGTTGGAACAATTATCAAGCATATCCAATGCTCCATTTGCATCCACAATCCCAGCAGTCAATAATTTACCTTCTAATGAAGGCTGTACTTCTGCTGAAGAAATAATAGCACATTTTACTTTATCATAATCAAATTGGCTTAGATGGGAAGCTAGGGAGTTGGCAATACCTGAAACTATAGCTGTAGCTTGTGATGTACCAGATAACAAAGTAATTTCACTGGCTAGACCAGCTCCTTCAATAAATTCTCCAGGTGCTGCAATGTCAATTGAAGTTTGCCCATAATTACTAAATGTACTTAGTTCTCCATTGCAATTTACAGAGGCAACTGATAAGATGTTTGGATAATCAAAACTTGCTGGATAATTTTTTATAATTGAATTATCGATATCAACCCTTAAGTCGTTTCCAGCAGCTGCTACTATTAAAATATTTGCAGCTTCTGCAGCTTCAATCACACTTTGCATGGGTGTTTTATATCCAATCGGTTCGGGGGCTTTATAACTAAAACTAAAGTTTAGAATATTTACACCGTTTAAGATACTTTCGCCGATTGCTTTAATGACATCAGATAAATAAGCATTTCCATCTTGGTTAAATGCTTTTTGCATAAAATAACTAGTATAAGAATTCACAGGATCGATGGCAGAAGCACTATGACTGACATGATTTACTATGCTTGCAATATGAGTACCATGCTCATTATCATCGTTATAATTTGTAGAATTATCAATATAATTAAAACCTGAATGCCCTTCAATGTCGAAGTAATAGTCAGATCCATCATCAGCATCGTTTGGTAAAAATCCAGTATCAAGGATAGACACCTTGGTTGGATGATTACCACTGGCAGTGATGACATTATAACTTCCTGCGCAATCAAATGAAGCGCCAGGGTTTTGATTGTCCTCATTAGATTTATTTAGGTTGAACTCCATTAAATAATCATAATCTACTCCCTCTACTTCAGCATTTTGTCTAGCACTTTGATTGACCGTATTAATGTCTACCAATTGAATATTTTGCCCTAGGTAACTAAAGTTAATTGGGAATGACGGAATTTCCCAAACCCTAATGTCAGAGGCTGGAAATCTGTAAACCTCGTTAGCAGAATAGGCATCTTGTAAATTATCTTTTGCTGTTTCACTAACACCAGATTTAAATGATACTAAGAGTCTGTTCGTGTGATAAGATGAGGATTGTGCGTTTAGGTTGATGCATAGGAATACCAATAGCATCGCTGCTATACCTTCAGTTGAATTATACATGGTAATTGTTTTAAAAAAAGATCAGTTAATTTATATTTTCACCTATATAAGTCCTATGCTTTAAAAGTGTGACAAAAAAAATTGAAAAATTTATTAGTATTAAATCGTACCATGTATTAGGGTTCATGTGATGAGCTTATCGTGGCTAGAAAAAGCAAAAAATAAAGTTATGAGATGAGTTATTAATAGTATTTAAAATCAGATCCTAAGTGCTAAATGATCTAAATTACATCGATTGTACTACCAGCTATCTCTTAATTAAATTGAAAGCCATTTAAATCCTTGTAGATTTTACTTAAAATTGGTTAACTTAGGATAAGGATTGTTCAAAAAAAAAGTACAACCTAGTGCCCCAGGCTGTACTCTCAACTGAAAATATAATTAAAATGTACGTACATTCCTAAAAGTCATTAAATCAAGAAGTGTGACTTAAAAAAATTAAAATCTTTTTTAATGAATTTATGTCACGTTTTAAAAACTCAATACTTATATGGAAGAATTAAACTCTGAAAATATAATGCAAAAGAATTTTGGTTTAGAAAGAGATGAATTTGACTATATGGTGTCAAAGTTACGTTTTGGAAACCAAGATATGTTCGAAATGGTATTTTTAAAACATTTTGGAAAATGCATGGATTATTTAAAATACAATTATAATGCAGATCATGAGGAAGCCTATGATGTTAGTATGGATACTATGATTGAATTCAGAAAATCATTGATAGCTTCGAAAATACAATATGGAAATCTAAGGTATCTATTCACCAAAATGGCGATCCATAGATTGTTAAGACTTAGAAAGAAAGCAACTAAGATTGAATCAAGAGAAGAATTACCAGAAAATCCAGTATTTATGAATTATGAAACAAAGGAAGACATTGAAGTTTTAAATGTGTCCTGGTCTAAATTAGGATCAAATTGCAAAGATCTATTATTGCAATTTTATTATTTAGATGTAAAATTGAGTGTATTAGCTATAGATAAAAATATTTCACAGAGTGCTATGCGAAAGCAAAAAGAAAGATGCGTCAACAAATTACGCATGCATTTCAAACAATTTATACAAATAAAAAATGGATAAAATTAATAAACTAAAGAATTTGAATTTACCAGAAGAAGAAGTAGACCGAATCATGCGTGAGCTGATCAATGAAAAAATGGATAAAGAGTATAAGGAAAAATATGCTAAAATGCTCAAAAATGAGCACGGCATAGAACGTACTGCCCCCCCTCAAGCAGCTGAGAAAAAAGTAGATCCAAAACCATCTACTAAACTGATTAGTTTCCCCAACTTTGCGAAAGTTGCAGCCTCTTTGCTACTACTAGCTGGTGCGGTTTACTTTGTAAATTTGCAGTTGAGTGAAAATCAAAATTTGTTGAGTGCTCAAGAATATATTGAAATGGAGAATCTTCAATATATGGATGTTGTAAGAGGTAGTGGAGATGAAAGTGAAATTAGGTCAAAAGCCATAAATTCCTTTCAGAATGACTCCTTCAAAGAATCTCTGAGATATTACAAGCAGATTCCAAACGGTGTAAAAAATGCGCAAGATTTATTCTACCAATCATATTGTCAATTGAAATTAGGGAATAATGCAGAAGCAGCTGAAGGATTCCAAAAATGCAGAAGTTTATTGACCTTTAATGATAAGCTATATCCGGAATCTTCCTTTTATTATGTAATTGCACTATTGCAGATTGGAGAAGTTGATAAAGCAAAATCTGCAGCCGATTCCTTAGATGATAAATCATGGGAAGCACAGGAGTTGCAAAAAATCTATTTCAAATAAAAATTGATAGATGTCCTATATAAAAAAAAAGGGGCCACAATAGTGTCCCCTTTTTAGATTTGTGAGTTCGCCTAACTAGCAGGCTTACGTTTTCTTTTCGTTTTAAATAATTCCACAATTTGCTTAGATGTCAAGAATCCCATATCTAAGAAATTGGTAGCGACAAACTTCTTAATGTCTTGATAATCTTTCCCTCTCTTATCTGTGTACTTTTTAATCAATTTTTTTACATATTTCATGCAAAGATCCTTAACCTCTTGATTAAATTTCTGATTATCAAAAATCTCCATATAGGTAGTAAAAATCTTATTCAATTCAAAATATTCATGATATTCATCCACTGTTAAATTCTCAATCAATCGTTTGAAGTACCCAAATATTCTTAATCTCAGACAGCCGTTAATTGTAGAAAGTCCTTCATATTGATTGTAAAATACCTTTACTGCTTCAATAGCTTCTTCGTGAATGTATCCCTTCGAGTGAATAATATCCATCAAACGATAAAAATTAGTAATGTCATCTTCTATCGTTTTATCAAGGAGAAATGAAATTCTTTGATCCGCTACATCGTCCACTGGTAAATCAGAACCTAATAAGGATTCCAAAAATTTAAAGTATTTCACCTGAAATAATTCGTCTTCCCTTCTTTGTTTATTTAGCAAAACCGCTAAAGTTCCTTTTTCATCGTCATTGAGTTCGATATATTTTCCGATCAAACCTAAAAGATGAACATGTTCTTCTTGTCCATGCAAGTTTTCATTTTGAACCATTTGCATCAAATGAGGCATCAAACTGGAATTTTCCATTTTGTTGTTCAGTCGGTAATGTAAAAATGATTTCACCCCAGGGAAAAGTAATTTTAGTTCAGAAACTTTCTGGGGGAAATCTGCTGCACGATAATTTATGGATTCAAATTGCTTAGCATATTTTGTATAGGCAATTTTTCTGTCTCTTATATCTCTATATTTATTTTTAATCAAGCCTTCAAGAAAATATCTTACTTTTTTGTTTTCAATGGAGTTGATTAAATTGGTATTATAGATATCTGAAGACATAGCAAAACCAACTTCTATGGATTGCCCAATTCTCTGTTTTATAATATCAAAATTTGGAGAATTTGCAATCTTTAATAAAACCTCTTTAAAGTGATCTTGAGGTCTGAAGTATTTCCAATTATCATTTAATTCTCCTCTTAGTACTGAATAACCTAAAACTTTTGGTAAGTACAGGCCTTCATATCCATCTTCCAATAATTCTTCTTCGAAGGCAATCATTTGCATAGGACGCTCAGCCGCGACTCTTCTAAAAATATCATCTATCCCTGGTTCAAAAGCGTTTTTAAGTTCTACATAAACTTCCTCCTCTTCCTCTTCTAAAAAACGAGTTAGAATCTCAGAAGATTGAATCGCTTCCTTAATAACCCGCAACTCGTTAAGATATTTATCGTCTAATTTTTCCATTACAAAGGCTTTAATTAAAATGAAACCCGGTAAGACAATTAAGCCTTACCAGGTTTTTAAATTTATTCTTATACACTTGGTAGTGATAAACAAATATAATATTTTCTAGTAATAATTTGCGATTTCAGCGCGCAATTCACTAAAAATATATTTGAATAAAGTAAGCTGTTGCTTGAAAAAACCATTAGGCTTTTCCACCATCAAGTTCATCTTGCCATTTTTTTAGCTCATCCCATTTTCCTTCAGCAGCCATAGATGCTTGCTTTGGCCATGTGCCTGGATTATGAGCTGCAAAGTTTCCTTCAGCATTATCTAAAATTTCTTTTACAGCTGCTGGTTCCATTTCACCTAGTTGAGCAAAAGTTTTAATTCCAGCATTTTGCAATGTTTCTGCAATCTTAGGTCCTATTCCCTCTACTTTGGTTAAATCTTCTGCTTTAGCTACTTCTTTCGCTGGCGCTTCTGCCTTCGCCTCTTCTTTTGCCGGCGCTTCCTCTTTTGCTGGAGCTTCCTCTTTTGCTGGCGCTTCTGCTTTCGCCTCTTCTTTCGCAGGTGCCTCTTCTTTCGCAGGTGCCTCTTCTTTCGCTTGTGCTTCTGCTTTCGCCTCTTCTTTTGCAGGTGCCACTTCTTTCGCTGGTGCCTCTTCTTTTGCCGGAGCTACTTCTTTCGCTGGGGCAGGAGTTTCCTGTGCTGGAGCTGCCGCTGCTGCTTCATCTGCTGCTTTTTTCTCCATTTCTTCTGCTAAAGTTAAAACTGGTTCAGCGGAAGGTTTATGATCAGATTCTTCTACTTCTTTTGCTGCAATTGGTTTTGCTTTTCCAGACATAGTTTCGAGGAAAGCCGCCTTTTCTTTAGCGGTTTCTTCAACTCTTAACGCTACTTTAGCTTCTTTATCATCTACCCAAGCGTTGTATTTTTCCATTGCCTGCTCTTCTGTAAGCGCGCCTTTTAATACTCCTCTCATTAAGTGTTTTCTATACATTACACCCTTAAAACGTAATATTGCTCTCGCAGTATTAGTAGGTTGTGCACCTTTCATTAACCAATCAAATGCTTTATCCCGATCTAAATCAATAGTTGCAGGTTTCGTCATTGGGTTATAAATACCGATTTTTTCGATGAATTTACCATCTCTTGGAGCTCTTGCATCTGCGATGATAATATGATAAAAAGGAGCTTGTTTTCGTCCTCTTCTTTGTAGTCTAATTTTTACTGCCATGTTAGGTTAAAATTTATTTGGTTAAACCATGCCCGCTTAGCTCAATATTGAGTACGGGTTTTCAACGGGCGCAAAGATAGGATTAATTCTATAATAGAAAGTGCTTTAAGCTGTTTTTTTAGAATATTTTAAAGTCTTGATTATCAGTTAATTAAAAATCCATTTTTAATCTGACATTAATTCTTCGAGAGGTAAGGCGATTTGGAACCGCAAATTGCTGATCAAACACCGTTTTGACCCAAGTATTAGATGCTACATTCAGAATTTTCAATAAATTAAAGACTTCTAGGCTAAGCCAAGCATTATTAGCAAAACTAAGAATATGAGAAGGCTTCTTATTTTTCCACGAACGATTCCACAATAAAGCGGAAAATCCAATATCAACCCGTTGATAAGATCTAAACCTATAGGTATTTCTGTAAACTCTATTGTTTCCTTTCAAACCATAAGGAAGGCCAGAACCAAAACTCAAATTTAAATGGACTTTAAAATTTTCATTATTAGGTAAATAATCTTGGAAAAACATATTTAAATTTACCAGCCGATCTGTTGGTCTAGGCACAAAATTTACAACGGTAGAATCTGATTGACCAATTTCTCTTTTTAAATGTTCAATCCCATTCAGTCTTTCTTTAGCCATTTGAAATGAAAGATTTATCCAAGATTCTGCCCCAGGTACAAACTCCCCATTCAATCTTAAATCTAAACCTGCTACATAACCTTCCGCATCATTTTCACCAGAGTATCTTATCCTTACATTGTCAATATCATAACTTACTAAATCCCATAACTTTTTATAATAGGCTTCTGCAACGATTCTAAAGTCCTTTGGGTTATCTCTAAACAATTTGAAATCCCATGTAAAGCCACCTACAATATGCAAGGACTTTTGTGATTTTAAATTAAGATTCAGGGTTCCATCTGGTCTTCTCATTTCCCTATAAAAGGGAGCTTGCTGATAAATCCCTGCTGCAAATTTATAAGTGATATCATTATTCGTTCTGAATGGCCTATATAAAAGTTGAGCCCTAGGGCTGAAAATTAATTCTTCGTTTAAATCCCAATAGGCAGCTCTTAGTCCAGCGGTAAATTTAATCTCCGCAGCACTATCTTTTTTAAAGGTGTAGGTATTTTGCAAAAAGCCGCTAAAGCGATTAGATTCTATATTGTTTTCACTTTTAAGAACGCTATTTAGCAAAACTCTTTCTTCATCAAATTCTAGGGAATAACCTGCAGAATCTAATCTTTCCCATTCACTTATTTCATCTTGAATATTTTCCTGTTGATATTTTAAACCCCATTGCACAAAATTACTTTTCTCCACTTCTAAATTTCCACCTTGAAATTCATACCCGCCTTTATGTTCGATATTCGCAACGGTTATATCTAAGTAATTTCTCACATTTTCGTGTTGTGTGCCCTGTCCTAAAACCGCTACTTCTTGCCCAGAATTTTCTGATCCTAAATCTACTTCAATTTGGCTCAATCTATATTGCCCAATGATGTCAAATTGTTCATTCTCGTCACTAATATATCTTGAAGCTAACAACTTTAAGAAAAATGGATTCTTCATGCGATCTGGAATATAGGTCAATGACAATCCACCCAAAGCGGTGGTGAATTCATCTTTCTCAGATCCGGTAAACTGGGTATTCAACTGTAATGCGAAATCAATTAAACCTAAGCCAGTACTTCTACTAGTTGGTGTGAAGTTGTAAATGCTCTCATTATAATTTGCTAACAAACCAATTTGTAAATCCCTGGTGATATCGTAAGTAAAATATCCTTGTATATCTATAAAGTTTGGCAAATATTCCCCTTCTGTTTCCAATGACCCCAATAAATAACTATTGGTTTTATATCGAGCTCCGATTAAGTATCTAAATTTTTGGTAACTATTCTTTTTAAAGTTAAAGCTTCCTTCTACATGTGCGTTCGCACCTAAAAGGCTGGCACCTACCGATGCTTTCAACGAATCAGGTCTCTTGTATCTTATGTCTAAAACAGAACTTAGTTTATCTCCATATTTAGCCTGAAATCCACCTGATGAAAAAGATAAATCTCTGATTAAATCTATGTTGGGAAAACTTAGTCCTTCCTGTTGTCCAGATCGAACAAGTTGTGGTCGATATATGGCAAAATCATTTACGTAAACTAAGTTTTCGTCATAATTACCTCCTCTAACATTATATTGAGAACTCAATTCCCCTCCAGTTCCAGAAGAGGTACCTAGTGCAATACTTGGCAAAATACTCTCAAAGTTACCAGACGTTGAGGGAATCAATTTAAGTCCTTCCACTTCTTCTCTTATAATTCCAGCATCATCAATTTTGCTTTCTGTCACAACCACCTCAAGATTGGAAGATTTGCTTACCATTGCTACGTTTACATTGACTAATTCGCCCTCCACTAAAGGATTTAAATCTATGGCAGCTTCTTTATAGCCAACTCTCATAAACTTAATGGTAACAGGAATTCCAGCTTTTACTAGTAGCTTATATTCTCCTATCTCATCTGTTTCAGAGGCTACACTTGTTCCATCTACGTATACGGTAACAAATTCCACTGCTGCTTCTGACTGTTTATCTGTAACTAATCCAACGATAGTAGCTGTTTGAGCGTTTAGCAAACTACAAACGAGTATCAAGGAAAAGGAGAATAAATATTTAAACATGTTTTTTCATATTGTAATGTCCATAAAGCCAACGGTCACAAAATAATTATATTTCAGTGAGCTCCGTTTAATTTTGAGCAAATCACTAAATAGTATTAGGACAATGCTTTTAACCTATCAATAGTATTATTGGGATCTTCTGATTTAAAAACACTACTTCCAGCCACCAAAACATTAGCTCCTGCTTCTAAAATTTTTTCTGCATTTTGCAGGCCTACTCCTCCATCTATTTCTATCAAGGTTTTCAAATTTCTTTCTACAATCTTGTTTTTTAATTGTCTAATTTTTGAAAGGGTTTGATAAATAAACTTTTGACCACCATAACCTGGATTAACACTCATCAAGCAAACCATATCCAAATCTTCTAATACATCATCTAATACGTTGACAGGCGTATGAGGATTGAGTGCTACCGAAGCTTTTGCACCAGTTGTTTTGATTTGTTGTATAGTTCTGTGTAAATGTGGACAAGCTTCATAGTGAACAGTTATCACATCTGCGCCAGCTTCTCGAAATTCTTCTATGTACTTTTCTGGTTCTACGATCATTAAATGTACATCTAAAGGTTTTTGGGAAACCTTTTTCATAGCTTTCACCAGCAACATTCCAAAACTGATATTTGGTACAAATTTCCCATCCATAATATCAACATGAACCCAATCTGCATTACTTGTATTCAAAAAATCGAATTCTTCATTTAATCTGCCGAAATCTGCTGCAAGAATAGAAGGTGCTATCAAGTGCTTTGCCATAAAATTAATCTTTAGTTACGCTTACAATTTGATCTGATGTAAGACTAGGTTTTAAACAATATTTCATAAATAATTGGACCACAGTAAGTACATCCTTTTCGCAATAAACGGCTATTCTCTTTAGGTCATTTTCTAACCAATACACCATGCCAACTTCACTGCCATCGATATCATCCTTAGGGGATGGAATTCCCATTACTGCTGCCAATAATTTTAAAGAGGTATAATTTTTATAATCTCCAAACTTCCACAATTCCATAGTATCCAAAAAGTATTTGACTTCCCAGGGTTTTTTACCTACTATATTTAATATATTGGGAAGCTGCATTTGATTAATAACCATTCTCCTGCATAAGTAGGGAACGTCGAATTCTTTTATATTATGGCCACAAATGTAATGGACCATCGGATCAAAAAAGTGCTTATCTAACATTTGAGAGAATTCTTCCAATAAGCGTTTTTCATCATCTCCTTTAAAAGATTTCAATCTTAGAACCAGTTTATCGCCTTCTTTAGCTATAAAACCGACAGAAATGACCACTATTTTACCATATTCAGCGTATATGGCCGCTCTTTGTTTATAAATCAGACTAGCTTGCTCATCTTCCACATCTGCATCATAATCTCTAAGAATTTGTCTGCATTTTAGCTTCCACAATGTCTTAAAGGTATCATCTAATTCGTTGAACGAAGCTTTTCCTGACACTGTTTCTATGTCTAAGAATAATATTTTTTCTATATTAACGTTATAAAGCATCTCCCAGATGGTATAGTTTTTGCCAAAGATATATTTAAAAAAGTATTATTTTTAAATTCTTCCATTCCCAATTTTAATTAATTCCCTTTATCTATATATATGATCAGGTAATTAATTCGTTAATAAATGTGAAAACAATATTTAATTATGAGTAATAATGGTTCCAAACAAAAACTACTAGCAGCAGCTTTAGTAGCAGTCATCGCCCTTTTAGGACTGTCCACTTATTTGCTTTATCGTCAAAATCAGCAAAATAAACTGGTGGATAAACAAGGGGAAGAATTGATGGAAGCCGAAAGGATGAAAACCGAGGTAGAAAAATCTTATTATCAGACCCTCTCCGAATTGGAAGAAATGAAAGGGAATAATCAAGACTTAAATGGAATGATTGATTCTCAAAAACTGGAATTGAAAAAGCAAAAGGAAAAAATCAGTCGACTATTGACTGACTCCAGAAATCTTTCTAGAGCAAGAGATGAAATTGGGCAATTACGAACCCTTGCGGATAAGTATATTGCGGAAATTTCAACCCTTAAAAACGAAAACCAACAATTGGCCACTAACAATGTCCAACTCCGAGAAGAAAAGAAAATATTAACCTCCGAAGTTGAACAAGAAAGGCGAGCAAATGATGATCTAGTGACCACAAAAACAGTTCTTGAAACAGAAGTTGGAAAATTAGAAGCTGAAAAATTAGAGTTAGCTTCAAAAGTTGATATTGCTTCTGCTATAAAAATTGGTACCGTTTCAGCTACTGGATACAAGATTCGAAATAATGGAAAAGATGTAAAGAGAGATAAAGCAAAAAGTATTGACAAATTAGTGGTTTGTTTTAATACTACCGTCAATGATATCATTATGCCTGGGGAAGAAGAATTTCAAGTCCGTTTGATTGACCCGCTTGGAGAAACCTTAGCAGTAGAAGCGCTAGGTTCTGGTGTAATTATGAATAATATAACACAGGAAGAAGTTCGCTACACACAATCTACAACTTTATTATATGAAAATAATGAAGCGAACAGCTGCATTGTCTGGCAACCTGAAAACATTTTTCAACCGGGTAAATACGAAGTAGAAATTTACAATAAAGGATATCCAGCAGGTAATGGCACTTTCGAATTGAAATAAAATTTATTAAATATAGAAAAGCAGTCAATGCAAAAACATTGGCTGCTTTTTATTTAGACCAATTTTATCCGTATTTTAAATGAACAATCTAGCTCAAATTTTTATTTTTATTAGTCATGGATGATGAAGGAAGAAATAAAAATGTTAGAGAATCAGATATTAACTCAATAGATGGAGATAAGGTGGCAGAAAACCCATCAACGCTTACCTATGGTCATCACGTTGGATCAGCAGTTATTAAGCCTGAAGATAAAGGAAGAATCAAAGGTTTGGCTGTAAGTGCAATGTATGAACAGACGGATCTGCAATTAAATCAAATCAAAGAGCAAATTGACTTATTAGCAAAACAAGCTCAGGATCTTCAAGATAGAGTGAGGTTATCCGAAGACATCTATTTAGCTGAATTCAGGTTTAAGCCATTAATTGGCCGGAAGTATCACTTATACGCTAAAAAAGATGGCCAACATACCGTTTCCATGATAGGCCCTGAAGAATGGGGTAAGCAATGTCCTATGGAATTTAAAGCCACCGTTAAATTACTTGCAGATCATACTTGGGAAATTCTGGAAAAATCAGAAATAAATATTTAAACTATTTAAGCCGCTTTTATATTTACTATTAATATACATTATTCATTTTTAAATAACTAATAATTTGATTGGTTGGATATTTTCTGATTATAAACCTGGTCCTAAAGATGGGGATCCATTTGAAAGACTTCTAAAAGTTTTCAAAGAACTTTTGGTTTATACCTCTGGAGATGTAAGCGAGGCTCTAAGTTGGTTAACAGAATTGGATAAGCAATATAAGTTGACTACACCTGATTATGGAATAGCGGATTTTATTGAAGATCTTAAAAACAAAGGATATTTAAATGAAAATCCACAACAACCGGACTTATTAACGCCTTCAAAGAAAATGGAATTGGCTTTACGTAAAAAAGCTTTGGACGATATATTTGATCAATTAAAAAAATCTAAAACCGGAAAACATCAGAGTCCAACTACTGGGATTGGGGATGAAATGACTTCTGAAATTAGGCCATATGAATTTGGAGACAGCCTTGATAAATTGGCTATGTCTGATTCAATTAGGAATGCACAAATTAATCAAGGTATTGATGAGTTTAGATTGACAGAAAGAGATTTACAAACTCACGAAACATTTTATCAAAGCAGAACAAGTACGGTTTTAATGATTGACATTTCACATTCTATGATTTTGTACGGAGAGGACAGAATTACTCCTGCGAAAAAAGTGGCAATGGCTTTATCAGAATTAATTACTACTAGATATCCGAAAGATTCATTGGACATTATTGTTTTCGGTAATGATTCATGGAAAATTGAGATTAAAGATTTGCCCTATTTAAAAGTTGGTCCTTATCATACCAATACGGTAGCAGGGCTGGAACTGGCAATGGATATTTTGAGAAAAAGAAAAAATCCTAATAAGCAGATCTTTATGATTACGGATGGAAAACCCACCTGTATAAAAATTGGAAAACGATATTATAAAAATGCCTTTGGGTTAGATAAAAAAATATTGAGTCGAACAAATACTCTGGCTATTAAATGTAGGAAATTGGATATTCCAATTACAACTTTCATGATAGCAAGTGATCCTTACTTAGTAAGATTTGTAGATCAGTTTACAAAATTAAACAATGGTAAGGCATTTTACAGTTCTTTAGATGGACTGGGAGAATTCATTTTTATGGATTATAAAAATAATAAAAGAAAAAGGAAGTAGCTAAATAAAATATAATGCAAGCAAAAACATTAGGAGAATTAAAAAAGAGTGGATATCAGGCTTTGAGCATCAAAAACGAATTGAGAAAAAATCTGATTCATAAACTTGAAAATAAAGAATTGATTTTTGAAGGTGTGCATGGTTTTGAAGATACCGTGATACCAGATATTGAACGAGCTATTCTATCTAGACATAACATTTTATTGCTAGGTTTGAGAGGTCAAGCCAAAACCAAAATTGCTCGATTATTGATTCAATTACTGGATGAATATATTCCAATAATTGAAGGAGCTGAATTAAATGATGACCCCTTGCAACCCATTTCTAGGTACGGCATTGATATGATCGAGCAGCATGGAAATAAAACGCCGATTAGTTGGTTACATAGAGATTATCGCTATGTTGAAAAATTAGCTACACCCGATGTTAGTGTAGCGGATTTAATTGGTGACTTAGATCCAATTAAAGCTGCCAACATGAAATTGTCTTATTCTGACGAAAGAGTGATCCACTTTGGTTTAGTGCCAAGATCTCATCGTTCTATTTTTGTAATTAATGAATTGCCTGATTTACAAGCTAGAATTCAAGTGTCTCTATTTAATATTTTGCAAGAAGGAGATTTACAAATTCGTGGATTTAAGTTAAGACTTCCTTTAGACATTCAATTTTTATTTACCGCTAATCCTGAAGATTATACCAACAGAGGATCAATCATCACTCCTTTAAAAGATAGGATTGAAAGTCAAATCTTAACACATTACCCAAAAACGATAGAACTGGCGAAGCAGATTACACAACAAGAAGCGAAAATAAATGAGGCTCAAAAGAGTCGAGTTTTTGTATCAGAATTATTACAAGACTTGCTAGAAAGGATTTCCTTTGGAGCGAGAGAAAGTGACCTGATTGATGAAAAGAGTGGAGTGTCAGCGCGGCTGAGTATTTCTGGTTATGAAAACTTAGTATCAACGGCTGAAAGAAGAGCGTTGATCCATCAAGAGAAAAAGACCAATGCAAGAATCACAGACTTCTGGGGAGTCATTCCTGCCATTACCGGAAAAGTCGAATTAGTTTATGAGGGTGAGCAAGAGGGACCTTACGGAGTAGCTATAAAATTATTAGCTGCTGGCGTAAAAGAAGCGTTTTTAGAATTATTCCCAAACCCAAGTAAGTTTAAAAAGGGAAGGGAGAAAGATCCTTATGGCACGATTAAAGCTTGGTTTGTTGGCGGTAATACTGTCAATATTCAAAACGATGCATCTGATGCTGATTATCAAAAAGCATTAAAAAGTGTAGCTGGATTAGAAAAATTTGTCAGTAGCTATAAAATTGACGCAAAAGATAAATTTCTAATCATGGAATTGGTTTTGCATGGACTTTCAGAGTTTAACGTGATTAGTAAGGATATGCTAGATGCATCTTATTCATTTGGTGATATTCTTGCCAATATGTGGGACGACATGAGTGACCTAGGGGAAGATTATGAAAACTAAAAGGCTTTTCCGATTGGAAAAGCCTTCAAAGTTATTGAGTTGTAAAAGCACTACTGTTTAATGTTGACTTCATTTGAAGACTTCGTTAATAGCAAGTAGTATAAGTGTATAATATCGCTCAACGATTACAAATGTAATATTTTATTAGAATTTTATTAAAATCTAAGGAAGAAAGATGTAGCTACATTGAATAGTTCCGAGAAAAAAGTGCCGATTTCCTAGATCCCACTGTCATGCCATTCAGCATTAAATTTAAACTATGCAGATATTACCACTAAAGCCTAAACACTAAACACACCTAAGCTTTTGCGAAAACTCATAACATTCATTGGCTCTAAACTAATCGAAATTGAAAAGGCGACAAGCTAGACCTTAGACGAAACCCCTTCTGTATTTAATAGAAAAATGCATTATGATTTTGTAGTCAATAGTTGATTATCGTAAGCTCAGCAATTAATTAGAAGTATTCATCTATATTTTAAGAAATCAAGACTTCTTTTTATTAATTTAATTTACAAATAATGATTATGGGTTATCGATTTAAAAGAGAATTGAAATATATAGGAATTTTACTATTGATAAGTATGGTTATTTTTGCCATTATTTCAAAGTGTAATTTTGTGGATACTATTGACCTGGATATTGATGGATATGATTTGACCATCTACCCTATTTACTTTGTAATTTTCTTTTTTCTAATCCTATATGCAATGAGAATATTTATACTTCCGTTTCAGCTTTTATATAGATTATTGAGGAAGATATAGTAATTTGAAAAAGTGATTTATATTCAACATCCCATGTAACTAAACAAACCAAAAAACACCGCCAACCAAATCAAGCCTTTAATCGTGAAGAATGCAATTGCTCCCCAGCCTAAGTTTTTCAGCCATGCCTTTTTTTTATTCTCTTCCATTGATATTATTCAACCCAGTCCGCTAGGAAAAGATTAGTTTCTCTTGTTCCTCCATTATTTCTATTGGATGCAAAAACTAATTGTTTTCCATCGTATGAAAACATAGGGAAGGAATCAAATGTTTCATCAAAAGTGATTTGTTCTAAACCCGAACCATCCACATTGATCATAAACAAATTAAAAGGGAAACCTCTTTTACTATTATGATTACTAGCAAAAATAACTTTTTTTCCAGAAGGATGGAAGAATGGCGCCCAATTGGCGTTTCCAAGATCTGTTATTTTTTTAAGATTAGAACCATCAACATTACAAATGTATAATTCCATTTCCGTAGGTTGAACTAAACCTTCTTTTAAAAGATCTTTGTATTCTTTTATATCAGCCTCCGTTTTTGGTCTTGAAGAACGGAATATTAATTTTGTTCCATCAGGAGAAAAGAAAGCGCCTCCATCATAACCAAGACCTTTAGTAATTTGCTTAACATCAGAACCATCTGGGTTCATTGTGTATAATTCTAGATCTCCAGTTCTAATCGAAGTAAAAACAATTTTGTCACCTTGTGGCGAAACGGTTGCTTCGGCATCATATCCTGGTTCATCCGTCAGCTTTCTTAATATCTTACCATTTAAATCTGCGGTATAAATATCGAAAGTAGAATAGATTGGCCAAACATATTTTCCATCCGATCTTCTTTCTGGACTTGGAGGACAATTTTCACCTCCTTGATGAGTAGATGCATATACGATTGATTTATTACCCTTTAAGAAATAAGAACAGGTTGTTCTTCCTTCCCCAGTTGAAACCATCTGAGGTTTCGTCTTTGCAGGTTTATCAATATCCATTATGTAAATTTGATCGCACTCCGTTCCCCACGCAGGATTATTGGCTTGAAATACCAATTGTTTATCATCAAAACTCCAATAAGCCTCTGCATTGTCTCCTCCAAAAGTTAATTGCTTTACATTTTTTAGATGGACTTCCTTTTCATAATGCATGGTTCCAACATATGGCTTTTCTTCTCCATGGTCGTGACCTGAATGATCGTGACTCTCATGACTATGTCCTTCCTCACCATGATCGTGGCTATCATGATCGTGGCCATCATGACTATGTGCTGATGATTCTTCTGTTCCGTGGGTATGTTCACCATCCTCACCATGAGAATGATTCGAATCTCCACATCCCATCAATAATAATCCAACACATATCAATCCAATTCGACAAGATTCTTTCATTTTTTCACTTTTATAATATTCATTAGCTTAATTCAAATCCAAGAATTTACATCTTTTGATTTAAATGGATCGCAAAAATAGCTATATATTTGCAATGCTATAAAAACTCAATGTATTTTATTTGTCAAAATAAATATGATGTCGAAATTAAAAATTCTTATTGTCAGTATAGTTGTTACTGTTGCGGCCTGCCAAACACCTTCCAATTTAGATCAATCCAGCAATGCCATTGATCAATATAAAATAGATATAACGTACTTAGCCTCAGACGAATTAGAAGGAAGAGAAATTGGAACCCAGGGGGAAACTTTAGCTGCCGAGTATATATCTGCTCAATTTCAAAAATTAGAACTTATTCCAGCTGGGGACAATGGCACTTACCTACAACATTTTGCTGTCAAGCAAAAATCAAATCCCCATGCAGAGCAAGCTGCTCCAGATGATCCAGAAATTAAAGGCAAGAATGTATTGGGCTATATTGATAATAAAGCAGAAAACACGATTGTAATAGGTGGTCACTATGATCATTTAGGATATGGTGGCTCAAGCTCTCTTCATAGAGGAGAATCTGAAATCCACAACGGAGCGGATGATAATGCTAGTGGTATTACTGCAATAATAGAATTAGCTAAAAGGTTGAAAAATGGTGCAAAACACAATAATTACCTATTCATAGCTTTTTCAGGTGAAGAGAAAGGTTTATGGGGTTCCAAACATTATACAAATAACCCTGATCGAGCATTAAATACTATCAACTACATGATCAATCTGGATATGGTGGGTAGAATGGAGGAAAATAGAGTGCTAATAAATGGGACGGGTACCGCCCCTGATTTTGATGGCATTATTGATCATAGCAATACATTTGATCTTACGGTTATTAAAAAATCTTCGGGAATGGGACCATCGGACTACACCTCCTTTTATCTGAAGGACATTCCAGTGCTTTCCTTCTTTACAGGCCAACATGAACACTACCATGAACCTGGAGATGATCCGGAACATATTAATTATGATGGTATCGAATTGACGGTTGACTTCATTGAGAAAATTATCCATAATTTAGATAGTAAAGGTAAAATGGCATTTTCTAAAACTAAAGATGAGCAAGCAAGAAGTGGAGGTTTTAAAGTAACCTTAGGGGTTATCCCAGATTACATGTTCGACGGAAAAGGTATGCGGATTGATGGGGTTAGCGACGGACGAACGGCCTCCGAAGGTGGTTTAGAAAATGGGGATATAGTAATTCAATTGGGAGAACATGAAATTATTGACATGGAAACTTACATGGATGCTTTGAATGAATTTGAAAAAGGAAGTACAACAGAGGTTATCGTCAAGCGAAATAATGAAAAGCTGACTAAGACCATAACTTTTCAATAAGAAATATGAAAAAATCTGATCCTCCAATTATTGTTGAAGAAACATTTAATACCTCCAGGGCAACTATTTGGAAGGCCATTACCGAAGCGGACCAGATGAAGGAATGGTTTTTTAAACAAATCACTTCCTTTCAGGCAGCAAAAGGATTTTCAACATCTTTTATAGTAGCATTGGAAGATCTAAAATTTACTCACCTATGGACAATCGTGGATGTTAAACCATTGGAATATATTAAGTATCGATGGCGATATCAAGAGTATTCAGGAGATTCCTTTGTAACCTTTAAATTAAGCGGGGAAGAAAAAAATGTCAAGCTTACTGTAAGTTCAGTAGTCATAGCTGATTTTCCAAGTAATATTCCACAATTTAAAAGAGAAAGTTGCATTGAAGGATGGAATTATTTTATAAAAGAAAGTTTGAAGAATTATATACATTCAAGTTGACAAGTCCATTACAAATCATTTATCCCCATTTCATAGAGTTGGATAAGCTTTTCTTCTTGGCCAACTAAATCACTAAACTCGTCTTCTAAAACTACTAAGCTTTCTTCTACTAGCTTTGCTCGATGAATCGATCTATTGCCTAATAAAAGGACAAGTCTATCAATAGTATTATTTACTGTTGCCTGCTGTTCATAAATTAAAAAAAGCAATTTGGATTGTTCAAACTCTATTCGACTAGAAATTTTTTCTTGTTTGGCAACTTCCCAAGCGATATCAGAAAAATCATCTTGTATTATCCCGTTTGGAGCGAAAGTATAATAGTAAAATTTTCCATTATCAATTAGTGAATCTGCCGGATTTGTAAAGTCTTGAATTTTTTGAATATTTTCTAAAACCGTCTTATGATAATCATTCACTTTTTTAGCAATTTCGTTATTATCTTTTATTTCTAATTTAACATTGGCTAGTGCATCCTTTATCTTTTTATTTTCATTAATATTTGATCTCCACTCATTCAGAAATAATGCTAATAGAACGCTAAATATGATGATAAGGGCATCTACAAACAATCTTTTCTTAAATGACATTTCTTCTCCCATAAATTTCTAATGCTAATTTTGCTCTTTCTAAAATTCCGCTTATCCGCGATTTTTCCATTGCTTTAAAATTTCCTTTTCCGTCAAAAGCAAATTGTCTTTTTTAAGTTCAAATTTATCCCTTTGCTCTGCTGTCAAAGCATCTGAGTACCACCAATCGTGCGTTTCTTTGATGGTATCTTTTAAATTCCTATACTTTAACCCTGAATTTTTGCAAAGCTTATTACTTATTCTAGAAGAGCCGTAATTATCGGCTTCTGGCATAATCCAAGGCACTAAGTATGGGATATTATTTTCTTTCAAAAATTCATAATCATCTACCTGAATAAAACTAAAATCTTGATCGAATGCCTCACTTGCTTCGTGCACAAATGCATTCATAGTTTGAGCGGTCGCTGGACCAACAGCATTATAAGTGCCCACCTTTTTTTGTTCAGCTAAACGAATCATCCATTCTGCGACATCCCGCACATCCATATATTGAACTGGATCTTCAATCTTCCCAGGAACTAAGACCTCCCCTCCTCTCGCTAATCTAATTGGCCAATAAATAAAACGATCAGTTTTATCCGCAGGACCAATCATGTAAGTAGGGCGAACAATAATCGATCTATCCTCCCCAAATACTTTTAAAGTTTCCAATTCCGAATTGGCTTTCATAACACCATAGCCATATTCCATCTTCATTATCTCATCATCTATACCCGCTGGCATTTTTAAAACCAATTTGGTATCCTCAGTAATATCACTAGTCAAATACGGATAATAAACACCCGTAGAAGAAGTGTACAAATATAAATCTACCTTATCTTTCAGCAATTCAGCAGATTTTTTTGTCCACTCTGCTTTATGACCAGAATTATCTATCACCACATCCCAAGATCTGTTCTCTAACGCTTTCAGATCATCATTACGATCACCTACAAGTGATTCAACTTGACGGAAGATGGCTTGATGGACATTGGGTTTAGTTTTTCCTCTGGTAAAAGTGGCAACTTCGTGCCCGCGTGATATTGCGTAGGCTATTTGATGCGGCCCCAAAAAGCTAGTGCCACCAAGTATCAAAATCTTTAAGGATTGAATTTCGTAACTTTTATTTGCCGCATTACTTTCTGCATTGCTTTCAACATTTAGGCAACCTAAAAATTGTGAACCCAGTAATGGCAAACCCATTGCTAAGGCTAATCCATTTTTAGTAAATTTCCTTCTTGATTTTCCCATTCTTTCCATTTGTTGTACTTACAAGTTAAATATTTAAAATTATTCAAACAATTTTGAGGGTAGCAAAAGCTGTCATCTTTCTCATGTAGGAAATAATTAATAATTCCTTTCCGAAATGGTCCAAAAGTCCATCGAAGGAAGATTCTTGCAAATCTTGCTAAAAACCAAAAATATAAATTCAAAAAACCTGAATTTTCAAGTGAGTTCAAAGCTTTAAAGCTAAATTTGGTCTATAAATCTAATCGATTTATGGGAAAAATGAAATTTCGTAAATACGTTCATCTAAAAATTGTTGCATTTAAACGAATTTTAAACCAGATTGATACGAATTAAGAGAATCTTAAGTAAAACACTTTTCTAAATTAAAGTATATTTGCGCCTAATACTTTTAAATTGAAAACGGTCAAAATAAGGCCATAACAAATACATAGATGCTTATATTCTTTATAATCTCTTATATACTATTAAGTATTTCCCTTTACTTTCTATTCCCTAAAGCTGGAGTGGACGCTTGGAAAGGCTTGGTTCCCGGATTGAATTTTGTAGAATGGTGTAAGATTATAGGGCGACCTGGCTGGTGGGCGGCCTTATTACTTATTCCAATTGTGAATATCTTCATCTTTGCCGGTATGGCAGTGGATTTAGTTCGATCATTTAAAAAATACAAATTTCAGCACAGTGCTGCTGCGGTTATTTATGCCCCAGCAATTTTGGGATATCTAGCTTTTACAGATACTGAAAAATATGATGGACCCACATTAGACAAAGAGAAAGCATATTTCAAATCCATCCAAGATGCAAAGGAAAAAGGAGAAGATTATAAATTAAAAAAACTAGAAGCTAATAATCCTTACAAGAAATCAGGAGGAAGAGAATGGGCGGAATCCATAATTTTTGCAGTATTCGCCGCAGCTTTTATTCGCATGTTTTTAATAGAAGCCTATGTAATTCCAACTCCTTCAATGGAAGGATCATTATTGGTTGGAGATTTTCTTTTCGTGAGTAAAGCGCATTACGGTATTCGTACTCCAATGACTATTGCGATGCTTCCATTATTGCATAATACTATTCCAATATTGGGCACTGAATCTTATTTAAAAAAACCAAGTCTTGAATATAAAAGACTGCCAGCTTTAGAGACTATTGATAATTATGACCAAATCGTTTTTAATTGGCCAATTGGAGATACCGTTTATCTTCCGCCAGAAAGATCTTATGCCATTTCTCAAGTTAGAAGAATGGGTGATCGAATGTCTCCAGCATTGGCAAAATTGCACCGAGATAAAGATTATCGAGTTAGACCGATTGATAAAAAAGACCATTATATAAAAAGAGCCGTTGGAGTAGCAGGAGATTCCTTGCAAATCATTAATCGTGATGTATACATTAATGGAAAGAAAACTACTAATCCACAATATACTCAGTTCCTAGAATTGGTAGAAGTTCCGGAAGGGATGAATTATAACAAATTGGAAGAATGGGGAATAAAGGACAGTGATTATCTATACCAAAAAAAGCCTGACTCTCAAGCTAAATTTTTTGAAGCATTTTTAAATGCTAAAGAGGTGGAAAAATTAAAATCGATAGCAGGAGTGAAAATTTTACAAAGAAGCAAAATGATTATTCAAGGTTCGAATAAAAATTTAAATTTATTAAAAAAGAATCTCGGTTTAAAAGATGCACAAGGATACATGTATCCAAATGGACAAAATAATGCAATTGTTTTAAATTTGACGAAAGATCAAAGAGATAGTTTGGAGGTTATGGGTAATTATAACCGCTTGGATGACCCGGAATCAAATGGCTTATTTCCTTTTGATAAAAGCATAAACAAAAATTGGACAGCTGACAATTATGGACCAATTTACATTCCTAAAATTGGTGCTACGGTTAAGTTAACGAAACAAACCATGCCATTCTATCGCCGGGCTATTCAAACTTATGAGAACAATAATGTGGAGACTAAAAATGGGAAGTACTTTATAAACGAAGAAGAAGCTAGCTCTTATACTTTTAAGCAAGATTATTATTGGGCAATGGGAGACAATAGGAATAATTCTGAAGATTCTCGAATGTGGGGATTTGTACCTCATAATCACATTGTTGGAAAACCTTTATTTATTTGGTTTTCGACCAAAGATGGAAGTATGGGTAATGGCATAAATTGGAATAGAATATTTACTTCAGCCGAAAAACGGTAGCGATGGATTATAAAATAAAAAAGCCCTTTCTTAATTAATAAGAAAGGGTTTTTTAAATTAGAGCAACCATGAAAACAAAATCGCTTTTAATCTTTATCAATCTTCTTTTTATTACCTCTTTAATATGGGCTCAATTGCCAAGCACTGATCTCTATTTATTTGATCTCTCAAAAGATGCAACTAATAATTATCATGTTCATTCTCCCGAGTTTCTAAACGACTTCAACAAGCAAGGCTATAATAATCAAGCTTCCTTTATAAATGATGAGGAGGTTTTTATTACCTCAAGTAAAAAGAATGGATCAAATACAGATATTTATTTACTAAATATTGGAACCTATACTTTAAAAAGAGTAACTGCCACTAAGGAAAGTGAATACTCCGCATTACTAATGCCTAATTACAGTAACTTTTCCTGCATTAGAGTAAATGACGCAAATGAGCAACACCTTTGGGCTTATCCATTAAATAGAGAAGATGCAGGAAAAGCAATCATTAAAGACCTCACCAATGTGGGTTATCATGTTTGGCTTAGTTCAAATAAATTAGCTCTATTTCTGGTAAACGAACCGATTCAATTAGCCATGGTGGAATTACCTGATGAAAAACCTCGGATTATTCATGACAATATTGGAAGAACCTTAATAAAAAATGAAGCAGGTAATTTATTATATGTCCATAAGTATGATGACACTTACTGGTACATAAAAGAGTACAATCCAAATACTAATAAAACAGAAATTGTAATCCAAACATTAGCAAGAAGTGAGGATTTTACCTACACTTCAGATGGGACAATTCTAATGGGAAATAAAAATAAGCTATACAGTTTTAAACCAGGCAAAGATGAAAATTGGAAGGAAATAATGGATTTAAAAGTTTATGGGATAAACAGAATCACCCGAATGGCTGTTAATAATAGAAATAAATTAATCATCACTAATGCGGCAAATTAAAAAAGGTTTTCTATTTGGTTTTTTTATGTTTTTAGCCAATGCGCTGTTAATTGGTCAACTAGCTTTTGATAAAGCGGAAATTATTGAGTACCGAGCAGAAAAGGAAAAAAGTTTAACGATTGGCGAACGAGCTCCTTTAACCAAAGAATCTATTAAAAACCTTGATTATTTTAAAGCAAAAAAGAAGTATAAAGTAGAGGCAACCTTTACTTTAGCAAAGGATGAAAAATCTTTCGAAATGCCTACCTATAGTGGCATTACAAAATCATTTATAAAATATGGAACGCTCAGTTTCAAAATTGGAAATAAAGAACTGCAATTAGCCCTTTACCGAAATTTGGGTTTAATGCGCATGCCCCAATATAAAAATTATTTATTTTTACCTTACAAAGATAAAACTAGTAGCAAAGCGAGCTACGGTGGTGGAAGATATATTGATATTATGACCACCGAAATTAAAGATGGTAAAGTTATTTTAGACTTTAACAAATCCTACAATCCATGGTGCGCGTATGGAGAAGGATTCAACTGTCCTGTTCCTCCCCAAGAAAATATATTACCCATTGCTATTAAAGCTGGGGAAAAACAATTTTTACATCATTAATGGAATTCTATACCGATCAAATAGGACATATTTTCGAATTACACGAAGCCCCGAAAAGGGTGATTTCTCTTGTGCCCTCTCAAACTGAATTCTTGAATGATTTAGGCTTAGATGAACAGATCATTGGCATTACCAAGTTCTGCGTTCATCCTAAAGAATGGTTTAAGCGAAAGCAAAGAGTGGGTGGCACAAAAACCCTCAATCTCGAATTAATTCGTTCGCTTAATCCAGATCTGATTATTGCCAATAAAGAAGAAAATAATCGTCCAGACATCGAAGCCTTACAAAAAGAATTTTGTGTATGGACGAGTGACATAAAAACAACTAAGGATTCATATCAAATGATGATAGCTCTTGGAAAAATCTTTGAAAAAGAGGAAATGGCCAATGCGATAGTTAAGAAAATCACTAGTAATTTTACCATCTTAAGATCGCAAAACTTCACCAAGAAAAGTGCATTATATTTAATCTGGCACGAACCAATAATGAGTGTAGGCCATGATACTTACATTCATGAAATACTCAACATAGCGGGCTTCGAAAACGTATTGAAAACACATACTAGATATCCGATTTTGAGTCTAAATGCTATTCAAGAGTTTGCCCCGGACGTCCTACTATTATCCTCAGAGCCCTTTCCTTTCAAAGAAAAGCATATAGCGTTTTATCAGGAGGCATTACCCAATACTAAAATTAAACTAGTAGATGGAGAAATTTTCTCATGGTATGGCAGTCGTCAACTAAAAGTCAAAGAATATGTTCTAAAACTAAGGAAAGAATTAAGCTAAGTCGTTTTTATTACTTTTCATCAATGCGGCTGATATAAATTTACTTTAACTTTACGCTTGTATGAGAATACTATTATCCTTAAGTCTAATCTTTTTCATTTTCCAAATAGGAAACGCTCAAGCCGTGCTGGATCAAAATAGGGATGATGGATACATTGTTCAATTTGAAAATGAGCAGCAAGCGGATCAGTATTTACATAAGCATCAAATCTCCATCACTGAAAGCCAATTAATTTCAAAATCTTTACTCGCATATCATTTTAAACTAAGCTCTAAAAATGCTTATGCTTCCGTCCAAGACCATCAATATCTTAGTCTAGTAAAAAATGAAGCAGTCAACTATCGAGCAGTCCCCAATGATGATCTATTTACCACGCAATGGAATTTAGAATTATTAGAAATCGAAAAAGCTTGGGATATCAGCACAGGAGGAATTAGTCCTAATGGAGATACGATCGTAATTGCAATTCTAGATTCTGGATGTGATGTGAATCACGAAGATATCGTAGATAATCTTTGGAAAAATAAGTTAGAAATACCTAACGATAATATTGACAACGATGGGAATAATTATGTTGATGATTATGTAGGATTGAATTTGGATACCGGCGATGATAAGCACAGATCAGATAATCATGGAACTCCAGTAACTGGAATTATCGGAGCAGCAGGAAATAATCTCGAAGGTATTTCAGGAATAAATTGGAATATTAAATTAATGATTCTAAGTAATGTAAGAACCGTTGCGAAAATCATTGAAGCCTACCAATATGTTATTGATCAACGAGAAAAATATGATGCAAGTAATGGCGAAGAAGGCGCTTATGTCGTGGCAACCAATTTTTCCGCTGGCATTGCTAATCGATTCCCGTCAGATTTTCCAACCTGGTGTGCCATGTTTGACGAGTTAGGACAAGCAGGCATTTTGAACGTTTGCTCAGTTGCCAACTCTAATATCAATGTAGATGACGTTGGCGATTTACCAACCCTTTGTACAAGTCCGTATTTAATTGCTGTAACCAATACCAATAGACAAGATATAAAAGTATCTTCTGCGGGCTTTGGTATGAAAAATGTCGATTTGGGAGCTCCTGGTGAAAGCGCTCCGAGTACTTTTCCAAATAATCAGTACCAAAATTTTAATGGCACTTCTTCCTCTGCTCCACACGTAAGCGGAGTGATTGGATTACTCTTTAGCGCAGATGTTTGTGATAAATTTTCTTCTTTAATAAAGGAAGAAAAAGCTGCGGCAGCATTATTGGTTAAAGAACTTATACTAAGTGGTACAGATCCACTTCCAAGTTTAAATAATATTACGGTCAGTGGAGGAAGATTAAATGCGTTTAAAGCTTTATTTCGCATTGATGCCTTTTGTAATAATGAGAGCCAAGATCTGGAGATCAAGGTGATTTACCCAAATCCGGCTAGTGATCAATTAAATATAGAATACCGAAGTCCAAGCGCTAATAATATTACCATGACGGTTTTAAATATGTTAGGGCAAAAAGTAATGGAAGAAAGTCTCTTTCCATCGTTTATAGAAAGTGGTATGGCGACTGTAAATGTTCAGAATTTTGCTCAGGGGACATATTTAATAAGGTTGGAATCTGGGGATATGGTTTTGAATAGGAAGATTGTGGTGGTGCGGTAACCCAATGTCGTTTAGTTAAGCGTCAAAGAAGATTATATCGAACGTACGATATAAGAGGGTGCTAGTTTATGAGTTTTTAAGTTTATAAGTTTATGAGTTCCAAAAGTGTTTGGTGGCATTTTTCAAAACTCTTTGGCAAACAGGTATTTACGAGTCAAGACCCACCTTATTTTTTTAATTTTAATTTTAATTTTCCCAAAACTACTAGTGATGTTATAGCTCTGGTAGCCCTATTAGGTAACGGATAATTCCTTAACTAAACGACATTGGCGTGGTAACCTCTCCCCTGTCCCCTCTCCAAAATTCAAATCGGGCGCTGCGCTTAGATTTCAATTTTTGAGAAGGGGAATTTAGTTTAAGGGAGGATGGGTTTATGAGTTTAGTATTGTGCTAGATTTAGTTTTTTTAAAATGCTTGATATGAAAATTTAAATCGGCGCTGTGCTAGATTTTAATTTTTGATACAGGGGTTTTTAGGAAACATATCCAAATCAATTGTCTCTATTTTAATTTTTGATTTCTGATAGATTAAAGAAGACTGTATCAGTAATAGATTTTAATCCGATTGTATCTTTAAGTACCAATACAAGTTTATCCTCAACCACTTCCTTACTTAGCACAAGTCATATTTTTCAAAAACTGCAATTGCATTGCTTGAATCTTATTCTGTCCCAAGTTGGATTGATTCATTTGTTGTTGTATTGGATAGGGATTTATAAATAAATAACTTAGGTTTAGCTTCTTCTATTTCAATTTCACCTATTTTCTTAGGAGTCACATTGAATACAGCATTGTTATTACAACTAATAAATAAGAGGATAATTGTAATACCAGTTACTAACTTCATATTTTAATGATTTCCACAATATTAGTAAGCATGTTAATTTAATACTTCGGCTAATAATATTAATTTTCTTCTTATAGTATTAATTAAATACCAATATTGGAAAGCGAGAGAAAGGCACATCTTAATATTAAATTTATTTCTCATGTTTTATAAATTGAATTTCAACACTTTGTAATGCATAGACATCGACATAGCAAAACCAATTCCAGACACATATAAAAAACTAAAATATCATACGAAAAATTGAAAAATTCTCCCTTCTAAATAGAAAAATTCCTTATCTTTGCAGTCCTTTCGAGGGAAAGGTATGTTTGTTTGACAAATTTAGCACGTTTATTGTTGTTTTTAGATAACAAATGAATTGGCTTCGTAGCTCAACTGGATAGAGTACCTGACTACGGATCAGGAGGTTGAAGGTTCGAACCCTTCCGAGGTCATTTTTTAACCTCAAAGGGATTCTTTTAAAAAAGAAAAATTAGATATTATGTCTAGAGTATGTGAATTAACTGGTTTAAGACCAATAACGGGAAACAATGTTTCTCACTCAAATAGAAGAACTAAAAGAAGATTTTTACCAAATCTTCAAAAGAAAAGATTCTTCGTACCAGAAACGGGCGAATGGGTAACTATAAAATTATCTGCTAAAGCACTGAAATGTATCAATAAGCTTGGTATATATGCATATTTGAAAAAAGTAGAAAAGAAAGGAACCTTAACCAAGAAAGTTAACTTATAAAGATTACAAATAGCTGAGCAATGGCAAAGAAATCAAAAGGTAATAGAATTCAGATTATATTGGAATGCACAGAACATAAAGCTTCTGGACAACCTGGGACATCTAGATATGTTACTCAGAAAAATAGAAAAAATACGCCTGATCGTTTAGAGATCAAGAAATTTAATCCTATTTTAAAGAAATATACGCTTCATAAAGAAATTAAATAAACATGGCTAAAGTATCGAAAAACTCAAGAGTAGGTCAAAGAGCAGCAAATGCTGGTTCCGGTAGAGATTTTGTAAAAGTTGTAAAAAGCGTCAAAGATCCTGTAACTGGAAAATACACCTATAAAGATATAATGATTCACAAAGATAAAGTGAAAGAATTTTTCGCTGATAAAAAATAATCAGTATTGCATTAATACAAATTAATGGAGCAGGCTTTTCTTGAAAATAGGGAAAGCCTGTTTTTAGTTACTTTCAAAATTAAGTTTCCAATGAGTTTCTTTAAAAAATTTTTCACCAAAGAAAAAGAACAAGATTTAGATAAAGGACTAGAAAAAACTAAAAAAGGTTTTTTCTCCAAAATCTCTCATGCCATTGCTGGTAAAACAAAAGTGGACGAGGAAGTATTGGATGAATTGGAGCAAATTCTAATTAGCTCTGATGTAGGATTGGAAACTACGGTGAAGATTATTGAAAGAATTGAAGCAAGAGTTGCAAAGGATAAGTATTTAGGAACTGCGGAATTGAATGAAATCTTGAGAGACGAAATTGTGCAGTTGCTATCTGAAAACAATACCACCGATTTAGAAGATTTCGTTTTTCCCGAAGAGCATAAGCCATATGTGCTTTTAGTGGTCGGAGTAAATGGCGTTGGTAAAACCACCACTATTGGTAAACTAGCCCATCAATACAAAAAACGCGGTAAATCCGTAGTTCTTGGTGCGGGTGATACTTTTAGAGCTGCCGCTGTTGATCAATTAAAAATATGGGCAGACCGAGTAGACTGTGATTTCTTTAGTAAAGGAATGCATACCGATCCTGCGGCAGTAGCTTACGAGACAGTTCAATTTGCTATTGACCATGGAGTTGATGTTGCGATTATAGATACTGCTGGACGATTACACACTAAGAAACATTTAATGAATGAGTTGTCAAAAATTAAAAGATCTGCTGGTAAAAAATTAGAAGGTGCTCCGCATGATGTAATGTTAGTTCTAGATGCGACAACTGGTCAAAATGCCATTGAGCAAGCTACCCATTTTACAGAAGCAACTGATGTTAGTTGTCTTGCTCTTACAAAATTAGATGGTACTGCAAAAGGCGGTGTAGCCATCGGAATATCTGATCAATTTAAAATTCCAATTAAATACATTGGCGTGGGAGAAGGAATCGAACATTTGCAAGTTTTTAATAAAAGAGCTTTTGTGGAATCCATGTTTAAAGACACGGTCGGGAAAGAAGGGGAAGAGTAGAAAACTGGTGCCTGCTGTTCAAAGTACCAATGTTGCTTGGTGAGGTAACAAACTTGCTAAACGACGTCTTTTGACCTTCGGTCTTTTCAGGACAGTTCAAAGTTCTGAGTTCAAAGTTCATAGTCGTGGAGCTGGAAAGTTGGTTCATTTTTCATATCACTGCAGTGCTAGAGCTTACCGAATCCTCCAATAAATACTAAACGCTAAACACTAAACATTCCACACCCGTTTGCATTTTCCCTTTTTAAAATTCTTTCATTTATCAGGCTTTGATTAAATTGAATTATGAATTTTCGGCTTAAAGGAATGCCTCTTTTATTATGCATCGTTTTTGTTGGATGTCTTTTCATTGCTCGCTCAGACAATCCACCTTTTGGAAAAACTGGCGCACCGGGTGAAGGTTTCTGCAGTGATTGCCATTTAGGTGGTTCTAATATGGATGCCGAAATTTATCTAACAGGTTTACCCGATCAAATTGAACCTAATGAAACTTATCCATTAAAATTGACGGCGCTTAATCCGAATGGATTAGGAGTAAAAGCCGGATTTCAACTAGTCGCATTAAACAGCACAAACGAGAATGCTGGCATAATGTCGAACGCGAGTCCTTTTGCTGAAATTACCAGTAATAATTTAAGAACCTACGTTGAACATCGGCCTGCGCAGCATTTCGCTGCGGATGATTCTGTCCATTGGTCATTTGATTGGACATCTCCAGCTGGACCATTCGGAGATGTAATTACTTTATACTCCGTAGTGATGGTTACCAATGGTAATGATTATATCACTGGTGATAGAATGGTATTAACTGAGTGGAATACCAATCTTGCATTTGGATATGATCTGCCAGAAATTACATTTGAAATTGAAAATGCTTCTTGCGCTAGCGACGGTTCCATAAATGCCTTGGTCACTGAGGGAGAACCTCCGTACAACTACCTGTGGTCTACTGGTGACACGATTAATTATTTAGCAAATGTTTCTCCTGGTAATTATTATGTTACCGTAACTGACATTAATCAAGCGAGCAGAATTGGATTGGCAGTGGTTCAACAGTTTCAGGAACTTCCCGAATATTTTATTTCTAGTCCAAATTGTTATGCAGGAAATGATGGATCAATTTCCATTATGTTAGACACAGCTGATTTTGACTTTGAATGGTCAGATGGATCTAACCAATCTACCAATGAAAATTTATCTTCTGGTATTTACAATGTAACTATTACTGATGCAAATGATTGTCAATTATTTTTAAACGATTTAGATGTTCCTAGTCAAGATAGTTTGCATATTGAAGATATTCACCTAAATCTTTCACCTTGTCCCGATCAAATGGACAATCAAGTTGCTGTGGAATTATATGGTGCGAGTCCACCCTATTCCTTTTCTTGGTCGGATGGAAATCAAGATAGTTTGAGAACCAATTTAAGTCCAGGTTTATATCAACTCACTATCACCGATGTAAATAATTGTAATAGTTTGATTCAAATAGATATACCAAATCCTACATTTGTAATGAGCTTAGTAGGTGATTCCACAAGTTGTGTTTTAGCAAATGATGGTTTTGTTTCTCCCAATATTAATGGAGGACATCTACCATATTCCTTTCAATGGTCTACCGGAGACACCACTGAAAACTTAAGTAACATTTATAGTGGCCTTTATGCTTTGACGCTTACTGATGGAATGGGTTGTATAACCGTAGACAGCATATATATTATTGCGAAAAATGCATTACAAATACAAATCGATAGTGTACAACAAGTTTCGGAATCTGCGGGTGGATCTATTGATATTAGTGTTTCGGGATTGAGTGGAAATTATTGGTTTGAATGGTTTTATCAGGACACTTTATATAAAACTATAGAAGATTTATCTTCCTTATCAAAAGGGATGTATTATCTAAAGGTAACCGATTTAGAAAGTGGCTGTTCGGTAAATTCTCCAGTGATAGAAATATTTGACTTTACAAGTATTTCAATTTATAAGGAATCTGATTGTTTGCTTTATCCCAATCCAAGTTCGTCATACCTAAAGATAAATTGTGCTGAGGGAGTTGATAAATTTCAAATTTACGATGCACATGGTAGATTATTAATAGAAGCTATCTTGGCAGATAATCAAATTTTTGTTAAAAATTACCCTCCTGGCTTATATATTTTGCTCTTGATTCGGACAGGTGAAACACAATTTAGCCACTTTACTATTGCTCGTTAATCAGATTAAGCCTTAATAACAACCGCTTTGTGTTATAAAATCTTCTTTTATCGTTCATTTGTCAATTTATTATATAAGGTTTACTTATATTTAAGACCTTGAAAGCACCTCTCTTTTTAAAAAACAGTTATTACTTATGAAATTAAAAATCGACTCAATTTACCTCCTTTTTATAGTAGCCGCAATTGGATATTTCTCTATTGCTCGATCTGCCAACCCTCCAAATGGAAGAACTGGTGCTCCGGGTGATGGACTTTGTTTGGATTGCCACTTCGGAGGTGCCACCTTAGACGGAGATGTCAGTATTAACGGATTGCCTGCAGTGATAATGCCTTCCACGTCTTACAGAATTACAGTAACTACAACTAATCCTAATGGGATGGCTCAAAGAGCTGGTTTCCAATTAGTAGCTTTAGATGCCGGTAATTTGAATGTTGGAACATTATCTAATCCAAGTGCAAGTAGCGACTTGGAAGAAGCAGGTGGTAGAACCTACTTTGAGCATCGTCCTGCTTTAGATTTCCCTGCGAGCAATGAAGTAAGTTGGGAAGTGGATTGGTTATCACCAACTACTCCAGGAGGAGAAACGATAACTTTTTATACTGCCTCAATTATTGGTAATGGAGCTGGTTCAGGAGGAGATAGAACAGTATTAAATACTGCTCAAGGGACATTGGACGGCACTGCTCCAGACCCTCCAGTTGCTATGGTTACTACTACAGATAGCGGTTGTAACGGTGACAATAATGGTACCGCCTCAGTAACGGTTACTGATGGAACCCCACCCTTCTCATTTCTCTGGTCGAATGGAGAAATTACACAAACGATCAGTAATCTTGCTCCAGATTCATATTCAGTCACCGTAACAGATGGTGCAAATTTAGCGGATAGCGATATGGGCACAGTTGAAGAGCCTCCCGTTATAAACGCCTCTATTAACATTACAAATGTGAGATGTAATGGAGAATCAAACGGTAGTATTGATTTGGAAATAAGTGGAGGAAACAATAGTTTTTCTTATGCTTGGAGTAATGGAGATATTACGGAAGATCTTGAAGACATACCAGCCGGAATATATTCAGTAACAGTATCAGATGCACCATCATGTGTGAGAATTTTCACAGATATAGTAGTAGAAGAACCAGATGTATTGACTGCCGTAGTTGACGTAATTGATGTAAATTGCAATGGAAATAATAATGGAGAAATTGCGGTGACCCCAAGCGGCGGAACAGCACCGTATTTATATGATTGGTCAGATGGAGCTTCAGGCCCAATTAATAACAATCTAATTCCTGGCACCTTCAGTGTAACTGTTACAGATGTTAACATGTGTATGTATATAGAATCAGATTTAGTAGTAGCTGAACCTGACGTATTAGTTGCTAATGTAACATCAACCAATGAAACAAGTTCAGGAGCTGCAGATGGAACGGCGACTGCCAATCCAGTGGGTGGAAATATACCTTATTTTTATTTGTGGTCTAATGGAGAAAATACGCAGACTATCACTGATTTAATTGCAGGACCTTATACCGTCACGGTTACAGACAATAAGAATTGTCTTAGCACAGAGACGGTGGTTGTTCAAGCTGGAAACTGCGATATTTTGGCGCAAGTTAACAGCGTTGCCGCGTCTTGTACTAATTCAATGGATGGAAATGCAATCGTTATTTTAACTGGTGGCGATGAGCCATTTAGATATATCTGGTCAAGCGGAGACACCACCCAAATGGTAGACGACCTAGGCCCTGGAGGTTATCAAGTTACCGTAACGGATGTAAATAATTGTATAGCAATAGCTAGTGGAACTGTAGGTGTAATAGATACACAGTCCCCGATCGCAAATGGTCAATCAGCAACAGTATATTTAGATGCTATTGGAACGGCCTTTGTGTCAACAGATCAAATTAATAATGGTAGTGTAGATAATTGTGGCAATGAAAACTTAAACCTTGTTTTAGATCAAAGTACTTTTGGATGTAATAACCTAGGAATGAATACGGTAATTTTAACGGTTACAGATTTAAGTGGTAATTCAGATACTGCGAGTGTGACAGTTACTGTATTAGATACTATTGCTCCTGTGTTAAGTTGTCAAGGAACAGTATTAGCAACGGAATGTGATGCAGTTTCCTATAATATTCCACTAATTAGTGATAATTGTACAGTTACGGAGCAACCAACTTTAGTTTCCGGTATTCCAAGTGGTGATATATTTCCAGTTGGAGAGACCGAAATTGTATTTACAGTTTCTGATGCATCTGGAAATCCTACAACCTGTTCTTTTATTGTCAGAGTAAATCCTGGCATAATGATCACCGTTGATTCAATTAATGGATCAAGCCAAAGTAGTGATGGAGGAATATTTGTAACCGTCACTGGTGGCTCAGGATCATTTTCATATGAATGGATGGATAGCGATAATGTAATTTCAACAGATGAAGATTTAGTAAATGTAGGTCAAGGATTTTATGAACTTAAAGTCATAGATGATAGTACTTCTTGCATTGTATTTTCCGATTCAATTGAAGTTAGCGGATCTGTAGGAACAATAGATCGTGCGTTAGATAATGCGGTAAATATTTATCCTAACCCATCAACGGATTTTATTCAAATTAAAGTTAATGGAATAGATGCAAATTTAAATGTTGAGGTAATGTCTTTGTCAGGAAATGTGATCATCCAACAAGCTTTACTTTCTAATAACGAAAGCATTTCAGTCGATCATTTATCAACTGGCTTATATTTTGTTAAAATATTTGACGGGGAAAGATTTACAGTAAGAAAAATATTGGTTAAATAGATAAGTATATTGAGGTAATTATAACCTAATAAAAAATCGCATATGGAAATCCATATGCGATTTTTTTTATTTCTTAAGAAGAAAGAATATTATCGTTTATTAATCATCTAATTTTAGAACTTGTAAAAATGCTTTCTGCGGCACTTCTACATTTCCAATTTGACGCATTTTCTTCTTTCCTTTCTTTTGCTTTTCTAAAAGTTTACGCTTTCTAGAAATATCTCCACCGTAACATTTTGCAGTAACGTCTTTCCTTAATGCTGACAATGTTTCTCTTGCAATTACTTTAGCACCGATCGAAGCCTGAATTGCAATGAGGAATTGTTGCCTAGGCAATAACTCTTTTAATCGCTTACAAATTTTACGTCCTAAAGATTCCGCTTTTGTTTTATGTACAAGCGCAGAAAGGGCATCAACCGCTTCTCCATTCAACAAAATATCCATTTTAACTAAATCAGATTTTCTATAATCTATTGGCGCATAATCGAAAGAAGCATATCCTCTGGAAATAGATTTCAATCGATCATAAAAATCAAATACGATTTCCGCTAAAGGCAAGTGATAAGTTAATTCCACTCTTTCTTGAGTCAAGTATTCTTGCTTCATTAAGATTCCTCTTTTATCTAATGCCAATTTCATTATAGCACCAATATATTCTGGCTTTGTAATAATTTGAGCATCAATGTAGGGTTCTTCCACAAAATTCATTACCGTTGGATCTGGTAAATCAGTTGGGGTATTAATTATAATTAATTCTCCCTTTTTAGTTTCCGCTTTGTAAGATACGTTCGGAACAGTGGTGATTACATCTTGATCAAATTCTCTGGATAGTCTTTCTTGAATTATTTCTAAATGCAACATTCCTAAAAATCCACATCTAAAACCAAATCCCAGAGCTACGGAAGTTTCCGCTTCAAAAACTAAAGAGGCATCATTCAGCTGTAACTTTTCTAGACTATCTCTCAAATCTTCGTAATCATCATTATCGATTGGAAAAATACCTGCGAACACCATCGGTTTTACATCTTCAAAACCTTCTATGGCTTTTTCACACGGATTATTAGCCAAGGTTACCGTATCGCCCACTTTAATTTCTTTGGATATTTTTACACCAGTTACAATGTAGCCCACATCACCCGCTCGCAATTCTTTTTTAGGCACTTGATTCAATTGTAAAATTCCAATTTCATCCGCTAAATACTCATTATTGGTATTCATAAAAAGAACATTATCGTCCTTTTTAATGACCCCATTCATCATTCTTACATAAGCAATAATTCCTCTATATTGATTAAATACAGAGTCAAATACTAAAGCTTGGACTGGTGCTTTTGGATCTCCTTTTGGCGGAGCTATCCGATCTACAATGGCATCCATGATATCTTGAACACCTAAACCAGTTTTTCCACTTGCCAAAATGATTTCTTCTCTTTTGCATCCTAACATATCGATCACTTGATCTGACACCTCTTCGATTAGCGCAGATTCCATATCGACCTTATTTAAAATTGGAATAATTTCAAGGTCATGCTCTATTGCTAAATACAAATTTGAAATTGTTTGCGCTTGAATGCCTTGAGCGGCATCTACCAAAAGCAATGCTCCCTCGCATGCTGCAATAGATCTAGATACTTCATAGGAAAAATCCACATGGCCAGGTGTATCGATTAAATTAAACGTGTATTTCTTATTGTCACTGTGTTCATAGTACATTTGAATAGCATGACTTTTAATCGTAATTCCTCTTTCTCTTTCCAAGTCCATATCGTCCAAAGCCTGATTCTGCATGTCTCTTTCTGAAATGGTTTTGGTAAATTCCAAAAGCCGATCAGAAAGGGTACTTTTCCCGTGGTCAATATGCGCTATTACACAAAAATTTCTTATCAATTCCATAGAACTGCAAATATACGTTTATTTACTGTTTTTGATTCCTTTTTAAGATCATAAGATATCTTCACATTATGATTAATATAAGTGATAAGTGGTTAAATATCAATCCTTTTTAAAAAACAAAGCTCATACAATTAAAAATATGCTAAAATAGCTAGTACAAAAGTTGTGACTCCCTTTTTCCAAGTCGTCTAGTATAAGGAGTGATTAGGCTATTTTCATTAGCTTTAATAAAATATTAAAATAAGATTTAACGTAAGAAAGCCATCCTTGGATGAATTTTATGATTTCCCTGCTGAGACCATAAATCAATTGAATACATGGGGTGCATTGAACTAAATACATTGGAGTTTAACCCGAAAGGCATTCCGTTTTATACTTAAAGAAAAGGCTAAGACCACTATTGGATTACCAAAAATTACAGCTTTATTTAGGTATCGAGAAGCTGCTGGAAACAGTGGCTTTTCGTGTTTTAGGGGAGTTTATGGGTTCATAGTTTTATAAGTTTATAGGTTTTATAATATAATTTGTGTATAATAATCACCATAAGCAACCGCGCCAATTAATTTTAATCTTCTTTTTCAGTAGCAACTTAAACCATTAAAAAACTACTTATCTATATCTTGTTGCTCGCGATAAATCGCGCCTCTAGGTCCTGATTTTGTCACACGCTTATTTTAATAAATAAACACACTTTTCATCAATCTTTTAACTTAATAATACTTATACTTTTTTGCCTTATTATCTATGCAACCACATAAAACTAGGACTTCAAAAGATCTAAACTGTGTAGGATGTGATTCCGCTTGAATTGAAATATATTCACCTAGTACTGGTATATTTTCTAACATCTTAAGGCTTAACCCTTCCAATATCCGTTTTCCCCATCGCTTTTACAAGACCTTCTAAATTTACAAAATCAATTAAGGCTTCTTCATCAAAATCATTGGGTAAAATATAAGGCCATTGATTGGGAATTTCATCAAAAACACAACCACTCTCAAATAGGTGAAGTTGCTTATCTCCTGGGCTAATTAATACTACATACAAATCAATGGTATTCGTCCCTGCTTTTTGGCGATCTTGATTATCCTCTGCATCTGGGTTTGACTGTGCATCTTCCGATCGTAATGAGGGGTGATTGAATTGATACGACCATCCATATTTAAACGATTCGATTTCAAATTCTAGTTTTTTAATCTTATTGTCAAAAAATCTTAAATAATATTTTCCATTCCAGCTATCCAATTTAATTTGTTTAGGAGGAAATATTAGTTTCAATAAAAACCATTCTGCAATGGCTATTGGTAAAGCCACTCCAATGGCTAATTTCCCATAATAAGGATTCAGTCCGTTGTCTGGTTTGTAAAGGAGTAAAATAAAGATCCCTGCTCCTAGAATGATTCCAGGTATAACGAATGGCGGGTAGTATTTTAAATTTCTTGGTTCGTAGCTGCTAAAAATAGCCATATTCAAATTTGAAATTATTAGTCCTTAAATATAATTCATAATTTGCATTAAAATTAATATTATGAAATATAGCTTTTGTTGCATGCTTTGTTTATCCTTTATAATTTTTAATTCTTGTAAAAATGATTCCTCTTCTAGTAATGATCCTTCTAGCAATGAACGGATTGACTTGAGCCAAGATTTAGAAGACTATTATCAATCGTATTTAAAATTAAATCCGGTTGATGCCACCTTCGCTGGTATCACGGATTATAATGATACCTGGGAAAACTCAATTGCTGAAGAGAATAGAAATTCAACTAAAGCATTTTATAAAAGCATCATAGATAAATTAGATAATATTGACCGTGATAACCTTTCGAAAGAAGACCAGTTAAGTTATGACATTTTAAAGTGGGATTGTACGGTTGCTTATGAAAATTTTGCCTATCCAAAATATTTGACACCTATTGACCAGATGTGGTCCCCAAATTTAATGGTAGGACAATTAGCCAGTGGTGTCGGTGCACAACCTTTTGAAACGGTCGAGGATTACGAAAATTGGTTACTGAGAGTTGAAGGGTATTTAGCATGGGTTGAAACTGCAATGGAGAATATGAAAGAAGGAATGAGCAAAGGTATTGTTTTGCCTAGTCCATTAATTAAAAAAGTCATCCCTCAATTCACTGAATTAGCAAAAGGAAAAATTGAAGATCACTTGTTTTATAGTCCAGTGAAAAATATACCTGATTCATTCTCTGCCGAAGAAGAAGACAAAATCAAAAACGAGTATACGGCTATGGTAGAGCAGAAAATAATTCCTACCTATCAGAAAATGGCCAAATTCTTAAGTAATGATTACAAAGGACGAGATAGTGATGGAATTGGAGTATACGGTAATGGAGACGAATGGTATCAACATCAAATCAAAACCTATACCACTACCAATATGTCTGCTGATGAAATTCACGAGCTAGGTTTGAAGGAAGTGGCTCGGATTAGAAGTGAAATGGAAAAAGTAAAAGATCAAATTGGATTTCAAGGAGACTTAAAATCATTCTTCAATCATGTAAGAACTAATAAAGAATTAATGCCTTTTAAAAGCCCAAAAGAAGTAATTGATAACTTTAATGCCATTCATGATAAGATGTTACCTCAATGAAATAAGCTGTTTGACCTTAAACCTAAGACCCCATTTGAAGTAAGGCAAACAGAAGCATTTAGAGAAGCATCTGCCAGCGCAGAATATAATCAGGGTTCACTAGATGGCACAAGACCTGGCATCTTTTATGTTCCAATTCCAGATGTTGAAAAATACAATACCTACAGCGATGAAGATCTATTTTTACATGAAGCCATCCCTGGCCATCATTACCAAATCTCGTTGCAACAAGAAAATACAAGTCTACCCTCCTTCCGTAAAACTTTATGGTATTCTGCTTATGGTGAAGGCTGGGCATTATATACAGAATCACTAGGCAAAGAATTAGGCTTGTATCAAGATCCTTATCAATACTTTGGAATGTTAGGAGCTGAAATACATAGAGCCATTCGTTTAGTAGTAGACACTGGCATTCATTCAAAAGGCTGGTCAAGAGAAATGGCGATCCAATATTCATTAGATAATGAAGCAGAATCCGAAGCTAGTATTATTTCAGAAATTGAAAGATACATGGCTAATCCAGGACAAGCCTTATCTTATAAAATTGGTCAATTAAAAATCCAGGAATTACGAAAAAGAGCCAGTGATAAATTGGGCGATAAATTTGATATTAAGCAATTCCATAACATCGTTTTGGAATCTGGTTGTGTACCGCTGGCGATATTGGAGGCGCGGATTGAGGAGTGGATTTCTTAAACCTCAGCCCAAACATACACATCAATTATTAGATCTAAAGTTTAAAACCGCAGCGGTCTCAAGTTTCTCTATTTAATTTCAAAGTCCTTCTTTCAATCTATCCAAAGTCTCTCGTTCCGATTTGCTTAAACTATCAATCCCTTCAATATTGATTTTATCTAGTAATTCATTTAACGTTTTTTCGTTACTCTTCTGTTTATGAACTGGTCTTTGCTTTACACTTCTAATGGTTTCTCCCCAGTAATGATCTACCATTAGCACGGCAGGATTTCGAATAATTAAAATGATAAATAAGAAAGAGGGAATCAGAATTAATAAAATTATCCACCAGTTTAGGGTGATTATTTCTGGCATCATAATTACAGCTAAGATCACTCCTATGATAGCTCCTCCAAAATGTGCATCATGCCCAATGATTCCTGCATTAGACTTGATTCCAAAAATTGATATTAAAATAAACAACAAACCGAAAACCCAATTCTTCATTGAAAAGGGCAAAAGAATGAATGAGATTTCACTATTGGGAAACATAACTATAGATGCCATAATCACTCCAGAGATAGCTCCTGATGCTCCAAGAGCTCGGTAATCTCCTTGATTACGATGGATGTATAGAGACAATAAATTTCCACCAATTAATGCCGCAAAATATAATAACAGGAATTTACCATATCCGAATAATACTTCTATTGACATACTAAAAGATAGCAAGGCTATCATGTTAAAACCAAAATGAAACCAATTGGCATGTAGAAAACCTGAACTGATAAGGCGTTTATACTCTTTCGAAATTAGGATTTTATCTACATGAAATATATGATCTTCCATGAATTTAGAATTCATAAAAGCATGGTAGGTGGCCATTGCAGTGATTATTAATAATATGGTTCCTATTATACTATGCATATTTATAATAAGCTAAAGCTAAAAGTTAAATGGGTAATTGATTAAGCAAAGCCGTGATCGATTAAATTATTTAATATATGAAAAAATATTCCTGCCCAGAGTCCGTCAGATTGTTTTCTCATCTGTCCGCATAGCCATCCGAAAATTAAAATACTGAGAATGACATTAATGACCAGTGTGCTGCGGCAAATAAAAATGCTTGTAAAAAATTAGCCACTTGAAATCTTAAATATTTCTTTATGCCATCTAAGTAAATGCCTTTAAAAGCAATCTCTTAAATTAAGGAATTATACTCACGACTAAAAGAATACCAATGAAGATACCATACGTCAATACCAAAGCATCGATATCTTCCCTGTTACTCATAAAAATACTTGAGATAGAAAAATTTCGCTCGCAGAGAAATCAAAACCCTTCATCAGCATGTAATAATACACGCCCATAATAACTTTATAAACTAGGAAATACGTGAATGCATAAAGTACAGATTCTCCCCATGCCCATTTGTTTGGGCCAATTATAAGAAAATGTCTTTTCCTGATAGTTAAAATTTTAGCACTCCCCATTTTGTGAACGCTTAAGCTCGATATCTATTTTGTTTAAAAATAGGTTTTCGATCGTAATATTTTACTTTAAAAGTGCGAAATATGACACTTAAGTCCTGCTCTAGTTTTTATGGAGTATTATAGTAGTATTAGACATTTCACTTAAATGACTAATCGTAATAATAAAAAGCTCAATAGAATCAAAGAAACTACTGAGCTTTTGTTTAACGTTAAGTGTAAGGACCTAAGATAGTCTCATTACTTGCTAATTATAATTCTTTCAGAACCAATTACTTCATTGTCAGTATCTAAAACTTTAATTAAATATACTCCAGAAGCTAATTCAGCTGTATCGATATTTCTTCCTGATTCGATTGAGTTATACATTACTAGATTTCCAACCATATCATAGATTCTTACATTAAGCATATCCGTAGTTCCTGCATCTATTCTAACGTAGTCTACTACAGGATTAGGAAAAACTGATATAGTTCTTTGTGCCAGATCAGTGTCAAAACTAACTGATTTTACATCTGTGTAATCAAATCTTCCGTCAAAATCAACCTGCTTAAGTCTGTAGTAGTTGACTCCAATTAGAGGATTTCTATCAGTAAATGAATAGTTACTTTTTTCTACAGAATTTGTTCCTTCCACTTTTCCAATATTTTTAAAGCTAGATCCATCTGAAGATGCTTCTACTTCAAAATGTGAATTATTTATTTCGTTTGCTGTTTGCCATGCAAGTAAAGACGATTTTCTATCCTTCCTAGCTTCGAAAGATATCAATTCAACAGGTACGGTGGTGTTATCGATGGTATATGTAAATGCTGAAGCATTATCATCGTCTGGTGTAAAGCAATTATCATTACCAGTCATAATACCTGATGGTGTAATATTTGCATTTACTCCGATACTAGGAAGAGATGAAAAAGCATCCATAGATACAATATAAGGAATTGATATAGTATCACATGTCATGGCAGGTAAAGTTGCATTCTGAGTAAATGTCCATGTCGCAAAACCGTACGATGCAGTAAAATATGCTGGATTAGTAGGATTGCCATTTAAAGCCAGTTTGCTTTCTGAAATTTGGATTCTTAGGGCACCTTGTGGATCCAAAGGGAGTGCATCTTCATCGTTACAGAATTCAATTTTCATAACAAGTGGGGCTCCTAGTATTGCAGGATCTGAAGGCGTAAGAACTGGGGTTGTTAAAGAAGCATCATAACAAACTTGAGAGGTCATGTTTGATGACAAAAACAAAAAAGCTAGAAAAAAGGTAAAATTTGAGATTCTCATTCTTTTAATTTTAAGTATTTAATAATAATAATAATCCAGTGTACTTGCCTCTTATTAAACCTATAACTCTACATTGAGATAGGAATGTAATAAAAGGGTGTATACTAATTAGCAAATACAGTGTTTTCATAATGTTTCTTTATAAGCTTTCTTTATAAGCTATAATTGAAAGACGTAAATTTATGATACTACCCACATATAATTGTAAAATATTCTCGATTTCAACTTAAAAAAAATTTTATAATACTGCCAAAAATTGACCCACATAAGCTCGATATATAGTTTTATTATTAAATAGTTTTGAAATTCATAAAAAAGATGACGGTGTCTGACTTTTCAGAGATTTATGTAATACTCCCCATATTTTGAAACCGCTTAAGCTCGATATCTAGTTTGTTTAAAAATAGGGCAGAATCCAAATTAGGAATTAAGCAAACAATTGCAAAGCAGATAATCAATAAACTAACGGAAAAGAAATCTCTAAAAGACCAAGAGCAAAAGGATGATAAAATAGTAGCTCAATCCGATGCAGTCCAAGTTGATCCAATTCCCATCCGTAATCGCGAAAAGCATCATTAGGATATTTTGACTGTAGTTTTATCAATATACCTTAGATCATGTTGAAAAATTTCTAAAAGCGCACTCCCAACATCCTAGGATTGACTTGTATCCGCTAAGAGGTAAGTTCTTATTTAGCATATTTTCCAATGCCTTGAAGGATATGTGGCAGTTCCGCATTACCAATATAAATGCTGTCCTTCTCTTTTATAACTGTAAAATATGCTAGCGCTTTTTCATAGCTTTTCAATTCCAAATACAATTATGCCTTATTACTGATCATCCAACTAGATGTATCTACATTTAGATTTAAAATAGTTAGAGCTTTTGCACGATTTTCTTTGGTAGCATAGAGCCGAGCTCACAACCATGCACCTATGTAAAAGTCATTCATTGCTGCTGCCTTTTCAGCATACTCTAATGCAATGTCACTTTCATCATTGAGATAATCATTATAAGCAATTTCGAAAAACATAGCAGCTTTTAAAGAATCCGTCCAACTTTCTAGATTATCTTCAATAGAAATCTTGGCTCTATCGTATACTAATGCAAGACTAACACCCCAAGTGTTACTAGCTACATTTAAAAATGCTTTAGGACTATTTGGAAAATCTTTCTTTAATAATTGAAAACATGAATCGAAAATAATGTAATTAGGATTTTTTTCATACTTATCTAACTCTGCATTTGCGATAAACTTACATCTTCCAATAGCAACATCAATATTTCTTGGATTCTGATTAAGATAATCATTGTATTGCTTCAATACCTGTAAATAAGTGGCATGCGAACTATCTTTACCCTTATCTACAATAGTTTCAAAATCGAACTTAGCATATTTTTGAGCATAGACTGATAAGCTCCCAAGGATGAGGTACAGCGAAAGCAATAGAAATTTGAAATTATGCGTGTTCATAAAGTTCAATTAGAATCCAAGGGAGCAAAACAAAATTTAAATTACAATTATTTATTAAACAAAAAATAACTATGTACAGCTTAAAATAAATCATCAAGATTGTAATTCCCAAATCGTATTGTTCGATAAAACAAATTTTACACAACCTTTAGAAATACTCCAATATAATTTTGTGATATGTGGAATAGCTAAAGTCTCTGTTGGGGTAGTCGGATTAAAAATTAGTACATCATAATAAGTTTTTCCTCTGACAGTCAATTGAGTTTTTGCTTTTCTTTGTAATTCATCAAAACTGAATGGATTACTCTGATGAATGATTCTCGGAATTTCTAAAGTTGGATTGAAGAACCCTCTTCCTTTTGGATCTTTCCCAATTGCTAATAAAGTATGAAGTTCTCGATCAGGGCCATTGATAAATAGGTAGTTGACAATTAGCTGTTCATATTTACCAGAAAAATTCCCAGCGTAGGGATTTATCTTACTTACATTTCTGTCTAAGGATGTAATTTTCAAATTCATCATTGCACCTTTATTATCGACAAAAACCAGTTCGTCCCCTACATTGTAAGGATTCCATTTAAGTTCTTCTGATGACAAACTGTAATTCGCGCACGAAGTAAAAATAATTAAACCAAATCCAACAACTAAATAATGGAACATCTTGGGAAATTGGGAGCTATTAGAAAGGATATTAGTCATTTGGCTTTGTATTTTATATTAGATAAGTTTAATTAACTACTTTATAACGTTCAATAATTGGAAAAGGTTGATAGTAATGATGCAAGCGTCTTTTCCAATTTTGATATTCCTCGGAATTGCGAAAGCCAATGGTATGATCCTCTAGTTTTTCCCACTCAATCAAAAGTAAATACTTATCATCGGATTCTAAACACTTCAATAATTGATGACTTTTATATCCTGCCATTTTACAAATAATATTAGCCGCTATTTTGAAGTCCACTTCAAATGCTTTTGATTGATCATTTTTAATATGGAGCACCGCTTGTTCTAGAATCATGCCTAGCTTATTTTATCTTCTTCTTTTTCTTCTTGCTTCTTTTTGCAAAGGGGTTGAAAGCCATACATTGGTCAATCCAGAAAGTTAAATCCTCTTCAGACTCGTACGCAACCTCCTGCAAGTGTAGATAGGCTATCATCGGTCTGCCCTTCATTTCCATTTGCTCCACTCCATCTCGCCCTTTCCATTCTTGAACTTGTGCAGGCCCGACTCTAACAAGTAATCCATCTAAAAATGTGCCCATTAGCATTTTGTCATCTACCATGTAACAAACGCCACCAAACATTTTCTTATCTACCCATTGGATTTCTTTGAGAAGTAGAATATTTTCTATACGTTCTAGTAAAAGCGGATCATTTGCCATTGAATAAAAGATTTAATAAATCAATGGATGAATATAGATAAATATTTTCAACCCTCCATATAAAGCATATTTTTAGGCTATGATAGATCGTTGGCATTTATCATAATTTTAGGCTAAGCTAAAATGTTTAAGTCATAGGTAGAGGATTGAATTTCCCCATATAAAGTATATAGCTTTAGTTCAAACTGGTTCAATCATTTAAAAAAAATTCTAAGTGATTCAGATTTTCTTGAGGTCTTGTAAGCTTGCTTTCGCGTTACGGGTTGCTGTTGATACTGAAAGTCACATTCCGTGTCCAAGAAAGCTTCCCAGTTTTGATTCATAGCTGTCTCATTATTAAAGTTATGATAACAAAAGAGAAATGCAATTAAGCTTGCTTGGATAAATAATAAAAAACAAATTTTGCACATCTTATTTAATGTTGAATTTCGAAAAATAAGTACGTGTTGTTTCTGTTACAGGATTATACACACTGTATTGCACATTAATAGAATCGTTCCCAAACTACTCATGATCAACAACCATGTGATCTTCAAAATGGTAACTTATATCAACTACATTACCATTAGTTTCAAGCCTATCCCAGTTAGTATGGTTGGCTATTTTTGAAAAAGCATTTGTCTTAAACAAAAGATCATCTTTATCGTGTATTCTTTTGAAGGTTACTAGCAAATGCTTGAGGTAATGATTATGCATTTTCACCAGCTCTAACTCAGCATGATTATAATATAATCTTCGACATTTGAGGAAATAATAAACGCCTCTTGGTTTTCTAATTTCTGGTTTAATGCTTGGCAGATTCACCTCAAGAGACCGTGCATTTATTTTGTCAGGAATTTGCCAAATCGTCTTTGTCAAATCTATCATTAAATGCGCATTTTCCAATTTAGTATACGCAGTTTTAAAAATACGTTCTAATTTTATATTAGCATTTGTTAACCTTGAGCCGCAATGCTTTCGGGTACGTATTACTTGAAGCAAGTACTTGTAATGTTGGTTTAATGCCTTTTGTTTCTGTAATTCATTTTCATATTTTTCAAATAAATGCGGCTCCTCATTGTTAGAGAATAGAAGTTGTTCTAAATGATGCGGATTGAAATAAATAAATATTGCTAAAACTAAAAATAAAGACATAGGATAAGCTTGGTACTTCATTGTGAAATATTTTGGTTAATGAATACAAGCTTGCATTATGGAAAGAGATTATATAGACGAAAATGCGTTTTAAAAAATTGTGTGCAATGAATATTATTTTCAAATTAGTCTTTTGGAACTGCCAACATTTGTAAACTTAAAAGAGAATTTTCACTATAAATTATATGATAGTATTCGGTTAGGTTCACGATAAATATAAATTTTATAACAGTCATTAGACTGCATAAAAAGTAGTCCCCCTTTTTGAAAATATGATTCTCTATTTAATGATTATGATGATGCGAATTTGATTTAGCGAATGGAGCAGGACTCAATTCCACTTTAGCCATTTGAGGATTTCCTTCTTCGATTTTATAATGCGTATTTATGGGTACATTTTGAAATATCATTGGTGTCCGATTTTTATTAGGCCATTCAATGATCATGCGTTTTATTATTGTTGCGTCTCCAATTCCTATTTCAGCAAGTAAACTATTTCCTCCAAAGCTCGCTCCGGTGCCAACCGTATGATAAATTTTCCTCAATTGGCCCGCTTGCTCCACTTCAAGACAAATTTTGGCTCCAATAGCAGAACGATTTGAGTTAGTACCGACAGCCAAAATATTAACCCAATTATTTTTATTGCCAATAGGATTTTCGAATAAGATATTTTGGTAAACATCTCCTTCAAATGCGCCACCCATAACCGCATAAATATCCTGATCGCCATCCATGTCAAGATCTCCGAATCCAACTGCGTGACCTTTCTGAATGTGGCCGAATCCTCCTTCATAAGTTACGTCTGAAAATTTCTTACCTCCGTCATTTTTATACATTCGGTTAGGCACAATGGAAAACAAATTAGGTTCTCCAGTCGCTAAATAAAAATCTAAAAAACCATCATTATCTAAATCTCCAAAATTGCAACCCATAGTGGTAATGGGCTCGGTTAAACCCATTGTTTGGGAAACTTCTGAAAACGATCCATTCCCATTATTTCTGTAGAGAAAGGGTCTATTTTTATGCCCAATACTTTTTAGACCCTCAAGCATTAATTCAGAAGCGGATTCAATTCCATAGGAATACCCAGAAACAAATATGTCCTCAAAGCCATCATTATTATAATCAAATATCCAAGTAGGAAAACTAACCTTTGGCTCTTGAACCCCTACTCTATTTGCAATGGGAGAAAATTGCGTTTTACCACTTTTGCAATTATTGATAAATAACTCATTAGGCGCACCTAGATTCGAAATATATAATTCTTGATAACCGTCATTGTTCAAATCCCCTGCGGCCACTCCTTTAAAAAACCCAGTAATATTTAACCCTGAAGTTGCTGTTTCATTTTTAAAAGAACCAGTACCGTCACTCATGAACAATTCACAGGGAGCAGCTTGGCCTGGTTTAGATTCATTGGCTATAAAGAGATCTAACCATCCATCTAAATTGAAATCGGACCAGACCGCCGTTTGCGTAGGATGCTCAGAATAAATTCCAGCCTCAATGGTTACGTCAGTAAACGTACCGTCTCCATTGTTTTTAATTAGTGAATTAGGGATTTTGCCTTGCTCAAAAAACCAAGCTCCTCTTAAAATGATAAAATCATTATAACCATCATTATTATAATCCGCATGCCTTAAATTTAAGCCGCCTGAAACGCCTTTCAAGCCTGAAGCATGTGTTTTATCGATAAATCCACCTGCACGATTATTTTCGAAGTATCTAATTTGGTGATCGAAGCCCCAGGAAGAAGCAATGATGTCTAAATAACCATCCCCATTAAAATCTTCTATGCATGTACCTCCAGAAAGATTGGTCACATCAATTCCCAATTGCATAGCCACATCCTTAAATTTCACCATCTCTTGAGTCTTGAAATATTCTTCTGGTATTCGAAATTGCTTAGGCACTTTTGAAGGATATTGACCAAGTGTCATGTGTGCAATATTTAGTAAATATTGACATTCCTTATCATTAGGTTTTTCCTTTAATATTTCACTCAATAATCTAATTGTTTTTTCAGAACCTTCTCTTAATTGGTGTTGCCCTTCCTTAGCAATTGGAATGATGCAAGAAGCAGAGGTATGATTATTTAAACAATTTTCTTGTTCCCCCTTCCTCATGTAGGCAATAGCTAAATTCTTTTTCAATTTAATTAGGGTTTGCTCTTTTTTAGAAATACTTATAGTTGAAAGCTCGTCAATTACACCTTCTAAAGCTTCGATTGCTTGATCTGTTTTACCAGCATTCAGTAATTCTGTTGAATAAATAATCTCGGAATTTATTTTAATAATTCCAGATTCATTTTGTGATTTTCTGAGGGCATTTTCAGCTCTCTTATTATTAAGATAGTAATTTATTTTTTCAGGATTAATTTTGTTTACGGAAGCTGCAACCTTTTCAATCATCAATTGGGTTTGAGCATCAGGAGCCCTAGATTTTACCTTATGAACTACTTCACTAATGGGTGCAGATGGCTCATTTGTAGCCTCCTTTTCTTTGCTTCCATCAAAAGAACAAGCGATTAATAAAAAGAGGAATAAGCAAAAGCAGATTTCTTTCATTTTATGTTAAATTATAAAAATCAATCGATGACTTTGCAAAGTAGGGTTAATGTGTAAAACGAACAAATAAGGAGCTGGATAAAAAGTAGATGCCCCTATTCTATTAACGCTCTTGGATCAGTTATATTTAGCTTAAGATTTGCAGCTAGCTTTAAGGCGCGATTAATTCTAGTCTCTGTTCGTTTTGCGTTGTTTACATAATGAATCAATCCTCGTTTTTTGCCATCGGTGAGCTTATCGAATTTTGCTTGTGCCAAATCATCCGTTTCAAAAACTACTTTAAACTCATCACAAATTTCAAATTGGTAGGTTGAATTATCTTTTTTAAGTTCCACATGAATCACTTCATTTGGAATTAAACCGAGCGCTTTAATTTTTGCTTTACTAAAATGAATAAAATAACCTTGCTTTTTACTGAACTGGATGGCTCCATGAAATTGATGCTTTTTATTTATAATGTAAATTACGCGTTTGCCGAATTTTTCTTTTGCTTGATTAGCTTCTTTTTCAGATAATAGAATTAAAGTTCCGTATGTACCATTGCATATTTTAGATTTGATCTTCATCTAACTCTCGATTGAAAAAACTGCCTGATTTTTTTCTGGGCAGTTTCGTCTACATGCTCTACACTAAACAATACCTTACTGCCATCCTGTTTTTGAACATTAATAATATGACCTATTCCTCCTACTTGAGATATATGCTGAATATCCAAAACCTTCGGAGTATCCATATAAGGGAACAACCATTTAACTTTACTATTGTCATATTTGAAATAATAGTCATTGGATTTTTTTATTGCATATACAATTCCGACTATGGAAGCAATAACCATAATTAACAAAAAATATAAGCGAAGACCGGTAGCTCCTTCTTTATATATATCGAATAAAAATCCAATACTTACAGTGGAAAGAAAAAAAACTGTGGCATACAGGTTCCATTGAAAAATTTTCACTTCTTTCATTTCATTATTATTTCATTACGGGCTTGTCAATAAATTACCATGCATTTATAAGCATTCCATTTCAAATTAGGGATTTTATAGGACTATAGCAAATGAGTTTATTTTCGAAATGGATAAAAGCTTTATTTCGAATTCAATAATTTAAAAACGAAGTATTGTAGCATATCGTCTACTTGCTTGTATAACTTTTCATCTACTTGTTTTTGATTATCGGATCGCACTTTTATATCTGTCAATCTTGGCAAATGTAAAGCAAAGAAAACTTGATTGTTGGACATCTCAAAAATGTTACTTGCTAAGGCTTGCGGGTATTTAAATTCTTCATCCACTTCATTGATCAAAGCGCTCACTTTGCCATTAAGTTTTTTATAATCTAAAAAAAGTCCTTTTTGATTATCTTGATCTACCAACTTTGTATGATAAGCTTTGGCTCCTTCGGAAATAATTATTTTATGTAAAATAGATTCGTTAATATATTCCACTGCGGGGTTTTCAATACTTGCATTTACAATAGTACTGATTGCAATTTTTAGTTTACGAGCAGGGTCTGTTAAATTATTTGTATTTCTATCAATTAAATAGCTCAACCATTCAAAATACCACGAAAACAAATAAACCAGAAGAAGATGTTTATTTTCAAAATATCTGTAAATAGAGGCTTCGGTTGAATGAATCGCTATAGCTAATTTTTTAAAAGTAAAAGCTTCAAAACCGATTTCATCGATTAGTAATATACTATTTTTGAGAATTCTCCTTCCAAGGTCAGTATCCTGTGGATTTCTTAAAAAAAGCGCTTGGTTTAATTTAAAATTTATCTCAACTGACATTTCGTAATAAGTACAAATACATATGATGTGTAAAAGTGTCTTTGTAAAGGTAATGAAACAGATTAATATAATAGTATTGCTTCTATAAGTAAAAGTAAATATTTCATTTATACTGCATTTTTATGAAAATTGTTTTGTTATAACCTTTTTTATTGGTGATAAGGATTATCTTAAAGTAAAATTTAATCATGTTTTTTAGATGGTCTATATATTTAGTTTTTTGCTTTTTAATTAGCGCTTGCGCCAAAGACAGCCAGATTATAGATAATCCTGAAGAGGAGGAGATAGAAGATGTAAGAAATACTGATTTCGAGCCATGTGATTCCTATTTTAGAGAAATTGGAAAAGTATACAATAAAGGGTCTGAAACTTTTCTATGGGCTGGAGAGGATAGCACCACGCATTTTAATATAAGTAATTGGGAGTTAAACGAATGCAATTTACTATATGGCCTTGGCAGAGAAGCATTTCCGGCACTTATGAATCCTAAATACGCAAATATCTCGGATATCCCTGACCGTTTTGACGAATCAGAACGATGCATTGTGCTTTACAATCGTTCATTCACTAAAGTTTATCCATACGAGCAGATGATTGCACATGAAGTCATCAATGAAGTCGTTGATGGTGAGCCAATTATGATTGCTTATTGCGTTTTAGCCAACTTGGGTGCAGTATATTCTAGAGAATATTGTGGAAATACCTTAACCTTTGCAGTGACGGGCTACACTTATTTTGAAAAAGAAATTTGGGGTGGCCTTGACGCCTTTATATTATGGGATAGAGATACTGAAAGCCTTTGGTGGCCTTTGATCGACAAAGCTATTTCAGGTAAATTACACGATACCAAACTTAAGAAATATAATGAAGGTAATTGGGAAACGCTAAGATGGAGAGATATTAAGGAAAAACACCCAAATGCACTAGTATTAGATAAAAACCAAATCCAGCCAACCCCTGATAATTGGCCACAATTGTCCGAAGATCAGTTAAATTGTCTATAAGTCATTCCCAATTTATTGAATGCATTAATCAAATAATGTGTCAATAATTACTTCATTCCCCACATAAATGTTTAAATTGTATATATTATATGAAATAAACTTTGCTTGAAATAAGACTTTTCATGGTCGTTTTTCACGACAAACCAGTTTAGCATCTTTTTCCAAGCATATTATTATCCAAAAAAATCTTTTAATATGAAAAAATTAGTTTTACTATTCATGTTATCTATTGTTTCCATTTCTATGGCATTTAGTCAAAGAACAATTTCAGGAAATATCACAGATGACACAGGTCTAGCTTTGATTGGAGCCAATGTTCTAGTTAAAGGCACAACCGCAGGAACTACAACAGATGTTGATGGTAATTTTTCAATTAATGTGCCAGAAGGCTCTGAAACCTTGGTAATATCTTACACTGGTTATGCTACCCAAGAAATGGAAATTGGAAGCAGTAATTTGGTAAGTATTCAAATGTCTGAAGGGGAAGTACTTTCAGAAATTGTTGTAACTGCCTTAGGAATTGAAAGGGAGGAAAAATCTCTTGGTTACGCTGTCACCAAAATTGATGGTAGTGATTTAGACCGTACAAAAGAGACAAATCTTGTCAACTCTTTACAAGGAAAGATTGCAGGTGTGCAAATTGCAGGTAGTCCTTCGTCATTAGGGGGTTCTTCTAGAATTACCATTAGAGGGTCCAATTCATTCTTAGGAAATAATCAACCATTATTTGTGATTGATGGGATTCCTGTAGATAATGGAAACCTTTCTACTTCATCCCAAGAAAGAGGATTTGGTGGTTCTGTGGCCTATGACTATGGAAATACTGCAGCTGATATTGATCCTGCAAGTATCGAAAATGTTACTGTTCTTAAAGGAGCTGCAGCAACTGCGCTTTATGGTACTAGAGGAGCAAATGGAGTTATACAAATTACTACAAAAAGTGGTAGAGGTAAGAAAGGATTAGGCGTTGAGTTTAGTACTCAATTGAGTGCTGAATCAGTGCGTAATTTAATTCCTCACCAAATGGAGTATGGTGGTGGTGACATTGCTGGAACCTCATCTGGTTTTTATGAAGTTATTCAGGATGGAGTTACTTATTTGACACCTGCTTATTCTAAAGATGGAGCTTGGGGTCCTCGATATGATCCTAATACTTTAGTAAGACACTGGGATTCATGGGATCCAGATAATCCAACGACTTATAAGCAGACACGACCTTGGGTTGCACCAGCTAATAGTTATGAAGATTTCTTTCAAACAGGTGTGACAAGAACCACTAATGTAGCTTTAAGTGGAGGAAATGATCTTGGGTCAATCCGTTTTGGTTACACTAATTTAGATGCAACAGGAACCATTCCTAATGGAAAATTAGGAAGAAACTCTTTCACTTTGAGAAGTGAATATGATATCTCTGATAAAATTAATGTCAATGTAAAAGGAAATTACATTATCACAGATGGTGAGAACAGAAATATCACTGGATACAATAATGGAAATCCACTACAAGCCTTTACACAATGGTGGCAAACACAATTAGACGTAGACCGTTTACAAAACTCTACTACAGAAGCGGGTGTACAGCAAACTTGGAATGCACTTGGAGCTCAGGTAGATTCAGATGGTAATCTAATAAGATGGAATCCAGCTCCTAACTTCTTTGATAATCCTTATTGGGTTAGAGAAAATTTCTTACAGGAAGATACAAGAAATCGCTTTATTGGAGGTGTAGGAATCAACATTGAATTAGCAAAAGGATTAACCTTAGCTGGAAATTATGGAACTGACTTTTATCAAACTTCGGATAGAGCAGGAATACCAATTGCTTCAGTTGAAACTGCTTATTACAGAGAAAGAGAAATTAGATTTAGTGAGACAAATTATGAAACTAGGTTAAACTACAATGGTAATATATCTGACCGATTAACGATCAATGCGTTTGTTGGAGGTAATATAATGCAACAAAACAATAGAGTAACTACAGCTGAAACAAGCGGTGGTTTATCATTAGAAGGATTCTTCAATATTGCAAATTCTGCAGGTTCACCACTATTTGGTTCTTCAGAATTTAATAAATCTATTAATAGTGTAATGGGAGGAGCTTCTTTTGGTTTTGATAACTGGTTATATTTAGATTTAACGGCTAGAAATGACTGGTCTTCTACTTTACCAGCTGATGAAAATAGTTATTTCTATCCTTCAGCAACAGTAAGTGCAGTAATTTCTGATTTAGGTAACTTTAATTCAAAAGCAATTTCTTTCTTAAAAGTTAGAGCTAGTTATGCACAAGCAGGGAATGATGCTGGACCATATTCATTGACTGATGTTTTCAGTCCTATTACGCCTAACTTTGCAGGTCAGCCAAGATACGGTGTACCTAATGTACAAAACAACCCATTCTTAAAGCCTGAGTTAACTTCTGAGGTTGAATTTGGTTTAGATGCAAGATTCTTAAAAAATAGATTGGGAGTTGACATTGCAGTATTTAAAAGAAATACAGTAGATCAGATTTTCTCTGTTCCTTCTTCATCAGCAACAGGTTATACCTCAAGAGTATTGAACTCAGGTGAGATGGAAAATTCAGGAATTGAGGTACAATTATATGGTACCCCAATTCAAACGAAAGACTTTTCATTAAACTTAGGACTTAATTTTTCTAAATTAAATAACAAAGTTGTTTCCTTAGCAGATGGAGTTGAAAGTATTAACATGGGTGGAACTTGGGCTGCTGATTTAAGAGTTCAAGAAGGTCAGAAATACATGGCTATCTACGGGCAAAATTATACTTATCATGATAACGGCCAAAGACTAATTGATGAAGATGGAGCATACGTGTTTACAACTGATAGAGAATTCTTAGGTTCTGCTTTAGCTGATTGGGTTGGAGGTTTCAATCTTGACTTAAACTGGAAAGGAGTTACATTTGGTGGTTTAATTGACTTCCAATATGGAGGATTTATTCATTCTACTTCTCTGCAATGGTCAAAGTATTCAGGAATGCATCCTGAAACGGTTAACTATAATGGCCAAACAGGAATCAGAGAAAATGGAATGGTACTAGATGGTGTTCAAGCAGACGGAACTCCAAATACAGTAGCTGTAGATCCACAAACTTATTACCAAACTTATTGGAGAGTTGCTGCACCAAATGTTTATAAAACTGATTTCATAAAATTACGTGAATTAAGATTAGGGTATCAATTACCAAATTCTTTAGTTAAAAAATTAGGTCTTAGAGATGTGAACATAGGAATCATTGGTAGAAACCTTGCCATTCTTTCTTCAGATCTTCCATTCCTTGATCCTCAGGTAGTATCAGGTGCAGGAAATCGACAAGGTTTAGAAAATGCACAAATTCCAGCAACAAGATCAATAGGATTTAATCTTTCATTTAAATTATAGAACCAGTTAAATTAGAAAAAAATGAGAAATATTATAAATAAAATATCGGTACTGGGATTTGCTATGATTCTGATTGGACTTTCGAGCTGCACAGACCTTCAGGAATTAAATATAGATCCAAATAACCCGACAGATGTACCCGCAGTAAATTTAGTAACACAAGCACAGTATTCTTTATATGCTAATCAGCATAGTAGAGTTCTAAATGCTGAATGGGGTATGTTGATGGTCCAACATTGGGCTCAAAATGAGTATGCAGAGGAATCTAGATATTTAGTAGATGCCAATTCATTTGATGGATTATGGACTAGTTTTTATGCAAGTGTTTTAAATGAATTAACCGTTGCTAAAGACAAAATTACTAACGACGAAAATTTGATCGGGGCAAGAAAAACTAATCAACTTGCAATCGTTAATATTTTAATAGCAGATGCGTTTCATACCGTTACAGATTTATGGGGAGCTGCACCTTTCAGTGAGGCTTTAAGCAAAGATTTTCCTAATCCAAGTTATGATTCTCAGGAAACTATTTACAATTCAATTCTAGCTTCTTTAGATGCTGCAGTTGGATCAATAGATGTAAATGGAAGTTCTTTTGATCAGGGAGATATTATTTTAAATGGTGATATCGCTGGATGGAAAAAACTAGGTGCTTCTCTTCTAATGAGAATGGCAATGAGAGTATCAGATGTTGCGCCTGGTGTTGCTTCAGAATATGTAGGTAAAGCAGTAGCTCACGGCGTATTAGAAAGCAGTGCTGATAATATGTTATTTAAATTTGATGCGGATCCTGCACTTTCAAATCCATTGTATATTGATAATGTATTGAATACTAGAGATGACTTTGCGGTTTCTAAAGTTTTAGTTGATAAACTAGCTGAACTAGGTGATCCTAGAGTAGAAGCTTTTGCAGCACTTAATAATGATATGGTTTACAATGGTATGCCTTATGGCTTAACAGATGCAGAGGCCTTTGCATTAAAGAGTGTAACTTCTAGACCTAGTGCAGGTGTTAGAGATGCATTGGCTCCTCACGTAATCATAGATTTCGCAGAAATATCCTTCTTAATGGCTGAGGCTGTTGAAAGAGGTATGATGTCAGGAGATGCTGCAGCTTTTTATAATGCTGGTATTACTGCTTCTATGAACTATTGGGGATATACTGAAGTAGACGATTACATTAATGCGAACCCTTATACAGATGGTACATGGAAAGAAGTAATTGGATTGCAAAAGTGGATCGCATTCTACATGAATGGACCACAAGCATGGGCGGAACAAAGAAGATTGGATCAACCAGTTTTAGATGTTCCTGAAGCAGCTTCAATTTCAACTATTCCTGTTAGATTGCCTTACCCAATATCTGAAGATACCAACAATGGTAGTCAATTAGATGCGGTAACTTCTAACATTAATGATTTGACTGGAAAACTCTGGTGGGATGTAAACTAATCCTTCCTAAGTCAACAATATACAGAAGACTGCTTGATTAATATCAAGCAGTCTTTTTTTTTATAATAACTAACTCTCAGCTCATTCTTATTAAGCCGCTTGTATTTTACTCAAATTATCCCTCTTTTTTAATATTCGTGGAAACATCAACTTTTGCAACATGCATTGCTTAATAAAATACCTTTAGGATTAAAATGTTGCACATAAGAGACCTTGGTTTTAGTGGATAAAATTTTATTTAATGTGCTATAAGCCACCTGTTCTTCGTTTTAAAAATTATCCGCTATTTTACATCCATATGCCTTCCCCCTCCAAAACTAATCTCAAAAAGTCCTATCCTGCTATGGTTTGATCAGTTTTTTCATTGTACGCAGCCATAAATAAGTCAAAAACTGGCTGCCCAATATTTAAGCGTGCCCATATTGATGATTCAATTCATTTATTACAGGCCATTTGATTTTCACATTGGAATCACCACTTGAGTTAAAAACCACACCACCAAGGTCGAGTAAATTTGTCTTAGTGGAATTATTCATTTTTTCTTTTTAATGGTGTAAGGAGTGGTATCATCAAGTATTAAAGCATTTTCTAAAATAGTCTTCAAAACTGCTTCATTAATTTCAACTAAAGAGTAAAAGCTCAAACCTGCTGCCATCTTTCGCTTTTTAAAATCAAGTAGATGATTACTATCCTTCAATTCCCTTGCTCTAATAAAAACTAATTCTATTCCATTCTTTTTGATGGGATTCAAATAACAAATCCAAGTTTTTTTAAAGTAGAATGGTATGGCATATTTGATGTTTGCGGTAAGCTGATAATTCGAGATAAATAAATCATGTAGATAGGCAGCTATCTGCCGTTGCTCATCTTTAAGTTCGAATATATAATCTTCTACGGCAGACATTGGGGGAAGTTTATGGGTTTATGAGTTTATAAGTTGAGCTTAAGATTTGGGAGTATTTCTAAAATTCAATATCTAAGTTAAAGAAAAATTATGAGCTTTTTAAGGAGCTTTTATGGTCATGAGTTTAAAATCAAATGACCAATTTTTCTTAGGAATTTATTAAAAAACAACATTCTGTTGCAACATATACCACATATGCGGTATGGTCTAATCTATCTTTTAGCTCTAGTTTTGTGATATCAACTTAGATTACATATTTGAATAAGTTGAAAGTAATAATCCATTTATTAACTACAATAAAAAAGCTAACTTATCATGAAACAATTATTCGACCGAATTTATCCATTACCGGTGAAAGCAATTTTTACAATTTCACTATTTGCTTTTATGACCCTTTTTTGCAACAATATGATTGCACAAAAAGGAAGATTACAGACTGATACTGCCACTAAAGTCGTCAATGAAGATGGTGATCTGACTATGACAAAAAATGGCGCAAATACTTGGACTGTCAATTTTAAAGGAAAAAATATTGAATGTACTGAAAGCTATAAGGATATTAATTCTGTGCATTTGGTAAATGCTGGCTCAACCTTTGGAATTAATCTATGGCAGTATACTATATCGGTTGCGCATAATGGTACTAGGTATAATTATAAAATAGGTACAGCAACTGCTGAACCCATTGGATCTGGAAATAATACTTCAACCAATACTTCAACCAATACTTCAACGAGTAATGGCACTGGCAATGTGGTTAACACGAGTAATACGGAACCACAAACGAGTACAGTTTCCGGAGATAAACAGGAGGTTAAGAATCAGATAATGTCATCCCTTAGCAATAAACTAAATGCTTTTTCTATTAGCAGCATTGAAGAAAGTGAAGACGATGGCAATGTGGTATATACCGGAAAAGCTAGTATTGCAGAAGTTCCTGGTTTCGACTTTAGCGCCACCCTAAAAAATGTAACTAGTGCTAGCAATAAACCTGGCTTAAAAGAACTGATATTTACCTTTCCCAATAATTTAAATGCTGCTGCATCTATCCTTGACAAATTACTTAATACCCAAATTGCATCCGCTATTCCAGCAGGATTACCAACTCCATCTCTACAAGAAATTAAAGCAGAATTTTCAGATGATGGCATTACGCCAGTAGCTCTTGCCGCAACCTTAGGATGTGGAGATGACGATTGGGATGTATTGAATGTAGAACATTTTGCCATCAATGGAATCACACTATCCTTAGCAGCAGAAGATTTGAACGAAACAAAACCAAAATACACAATTGGTTTAGGCGGACAAGCCACCTTAGACAAGCTCAAAATGGGTATTGAAGGAAGCTTTAGTTCAACTACCACTGGTACCGAAGTCGCGCTAACTGGCAAGGTAAAAAATGTTACCATCCCCAACATCTTAAGAGGTTTTGGTGGTCCATCCAATGCTAATGTAAATACTATTGTTGGATCGATGCCAGACCCATTAAAAAATCTAGAAATAAATGAACTAGCAGTAAGCATTAGCCCTACAGACCCAAGTGTATCTGTCTTTATGGAAACAACTTTTGGTTTTTTAGAAGTTATTGCTAAAACCGAAAACAGCCAAGTTTCCATGTCAGTAGGTCTACAAACTCCTGATATCGGTAAAATAGAAAAATGGATAGGTTTACAGGCTGGTTCATTAGCACCAATAAAGGGCTTAAAAGTTGCTGCTTTTCTTTCAACCTCTAATGGTAAATTAAAAACAGCTATTCCTGCTCTTAAAAGCAAAGAAGACTATAACCTGATACAAGGTTTAAATCTAGTTGGAATCTATGATTTTTCAGAGCTTCCTAAAGAAGAAGGAAAAGAAGAAGAAGAATCAAGTTTAATGGGCATAAAATCGATATCAATGGAGGCACAAATTCCCCCTAACCCAATGGATATGGTCTTGAGAGCAAGTGTAAATACAAATCTAGAAATAGCAAATATTGTTTATTTTGATAATGCCTTTATAGAATTAAAGCCGAGTCCAACAGACCTATATACCAGTTTTGGAGGTAATATGGGAATATTTTTGGATAAGGAAAAATCAAAAAAATTAAACTTTAACGTTCAATTAAAACTTTATCCTCTTGAAACACAAGCATGTGCAGAATTATTATTTAGTCCACTCAATGATGATAATAATGACAAAGTATGGAGAAATCCTTTTGGATTGCTGCCAGGTATAGGCATTGGGGAGATGGGAATAGCCCCATGCGTAAGTACTATTATTCCTTGGATAACGCAAGTATCTGCAGCAGGAAATCTTGAGTTAGGCACCATCCCTGGCAAGGAACTAAAAGGAGGATGTGCCTTCAGTATTGATGCTATTAATCCCGCAGATTTGGTGCTCGATGCTGATATGAATGTAATCTCAATTGCGGGATTTGTAGAAGCATTTATTGATACTGAAAACGATCCAGCATTCAATGGAGTCAAAAATTTTATTACAGGACTTAGTGATAATTTTATAGGATCAGAGGCAACCGATGTAGGTGAAGGTATTATAGGGGACTTTAGTAAGTCTGGTTTTAAAGATGTTAGAATAAAAGTAGCAACCAATACAAAAACATTCTTAGGAACAACCTATAAAAGAGGAATTGCCTTTAAAGGGAAATCAAACATATTTGGATTTGGAGCAGAAGTAGATGTTGACCTAGATCCGGAAAGTCTAAGATTTAAAATTTTTGGAACCTTAGATCCTATCGATATTAAAGGTCCTAATAATTTTCCGCTATTCAAGCTAAGAGGTTATGATCAACCAAGAGCAGAATTAAATATTAATTTTCAACCGACTGATTCTCCAAGCGCAGAGGTCAATGGAGAGGTAACCTTTCTAGGTTTAACTAGTAGAACTAAGATTTTACTGAACAGCGAGACCTTACAGTTTAGTCAAGAAGGAAATTTGTTCAGTGACGCGCTAGGAGCGAAATTTCATGTAATTGCATCAAACTACACCGATCTTAATAATGCGAATTTCCATGTAAGTGGCAATTTTACCAATAATCTCCAAACTCGATTAGCGGATGAAGTTTTTAATTTCATGAAGGCTAGTTCCAAAACCAACCGACAGAATTTAGCTAATGCACGAAATGGGAATAATGATCTCGGAGCAATAATTGCAAATACAATATTGGATGGTGTAGGAACCCTTGAAAAGGGATTGTATATTGCAGGTGAAGCTATTCTCCAAGGCGGACTGAAAGAAGCACTAAATATAAAATCTATAAATTTTGAGGGCAATGTAAATAAACAGAGTGGCAAGGTCAATGCGGACGTTAATCTTCTTGTGCTAGGTAATCCAATAATTGCAAACGTAGATATAGATCTAAATACCCAAGATATTGGAAAATTAGCGGAGCAAATAGCCAATGATGTTATCAGAGAATTAGGAAATGTTCCATCTAATATCTTAGTGGGATTAAATGGCTTTTTTCAAGACTTATTTAAAGCCTATCAAATACCCACTTGTCCTCCAGGAAGAAACTGCATTACCTTAAAATGCGCTGGTGCTTATGCGACTGACTTTTATGTGAACGATACAAAATATGCGACCGTTCCTGCGGAACAATATAGACAATATGTAATTCCTATTGGACAGCAAAAAATTGAAGTGAGTGGATATGTTGATGTAACAAATCAAAAGATTTTTAGAAAGTCGTATAATGAACCAATTAATGCCACTTTCATAACTTCAGGAACTATTATTCCAGATAATTTTATAAGTAAATCAGGACCGCGCCTACTTGAAAATGAATTAAATTTCAAAACAGTCCATCCTGAGATAGTTCAGCGAAGTAGTCAAATAGAACCATCATGGAATAGCCAAGATAAAGGCATTTGTATTGTTTTAGAAAACAAAAACCAAGAAATGGTTGATTTGAATATTCAGTATACTGGAGTAGATGGTCTCCCTAATAACACAACTATTCCACAAATACTTCCTGGGCATTTTCGAAAAATCATCTTTACATCTACTACTCGTGAAATCTTTGTATCCCGCGGGAATAATTATATATCATATAAAGCGCTTAAAGGTGAAGGGTATGGAAATAACGTAAAAATCACATATAATGACAGGTTTTTCACGACTAGTCCTGTATGGGATGGCAAAACTAGGGCCGTAGCCACTTGTCAAAGTACAGGTCATGAAGCCACCTTACTGAGTAATATTTTCAAATTACAAAATTATACAAATGGCTACCATGGAGGTCGATTTACTAAAATGTCTAATGGAAATCTTTTATGGGAAAACCAAGCAGGTGTTAGTTGGGAACTAAAACCGAATTATGATAAAGGATACCTAGATGCAACAGTGGGAAGCAATTATTATAAGAATGATGAAAATGGTAAGAAATTTATACTGTTAACAGATGACGATTGTAATCTTCTTGGCTTTGAGTTTATGGAGACCGAGTACCTTTTGAAGGCGACCCCAATTCTATTCTCCAAATTATGGGAACAACTAAAAACAAGTACATATAGAGTGAAGGATTATAAAAACAAATGGCAAGGTGGCCATTTTACGGAATTAGAAAATCTTAATTTGCAATGGACTAATGATGCAGGAGAATCCTGGTTAGCTAAAGCAAATTTTTCGAAAAATGAACTTGATGTAGATACCGCATCCAACCCTTACAAAGATCAACAAGGAGGAAAGGCATTTCATATCATCGTAGAAAACGGAAATTTAAAAGGATTTTCTTTTAAGGGGGATTTATTTTTAGTTCAATAGAATTTGTAAAAGAGATCATTCAGTTTTATTATAATGAATTATAGCCTTTTTAATTGTAAGCTCGGACAGGAATCTGTCCGAGCATTACAAATATTTTGGTAAGCTAAATATCTGTCAACACACAAAAAACGAAATTTCATATTCTCAACTTAGATCACATCATTGGATAAGTCGAGTGTAATAATTCAAATAAAAAAGTAAAGTTATCATGAAACGATTATTTGAAAAAATTAATCCATTATCTATGAAAGCAATTTTTACAATTTCACTATTTGCTTTTATGATTCTTTTTTGCAACAATATGATTGCTCAAAAAGGGAGCATACAAACTGATACTGCCACTAAAGTCGTCAATGAAGATGGTGATTTGACTATGACAAAGCATGGCGCAAATACTTGGACTGTCAATTTTAAAGGAGAAGTTATTGAATGTACTGAAAGCTATAAGGATATTAATTCTGTGCATTTGGTAAATGCTGGCTCAACCTTTGGAATCAATCTATGGGAATATACCATATCGGTTTTGCACAATGGCAATCGATTTAATTATAAAATAGGAACAGCTACTGCTGATCCTATCAATATTGGTGCAGATCAATGTTCACTTGAGGAGACAAAAAAACTTAACAAGGCGGTCAATCGTAACTTAATCCAGCTAAAATCAACATTAATAAATCGGTATGAAGGAGATTGGTTTGCATTACTAAAAGATGAAAGAGCGATAGCAGATAGTATGAAGCAAAAAATTACAGATTTACGTTTTGACTTAGTAGATGCCTTGACATGTAATGTGCAACAAGCCGTTGCTCAAATGGAGATGCAAGCAAGACAAGACCTTGCCAATCCTAGTGAGTTTTCGGCAATAAAATATATACATCCAAAAGTCTCAGGAAGCCAATCATTTGCTTCAGATATTGATGTTGCTTTAAAAGGAGACGGCACTGAATTCGGAGTGATGCTGATTAATAAAAACTTCAATGATCTGATTGATAAAAATCATGAAATGGGTGAACTTCTTGATATCAATTTTTATGCCAAAGACTTTTTACCAGCATCCACTGGTGACCTAAGAATTGAGAAATCAGATTACGACAAATATATAGCCGCATCCACTTGGAAAGAGTATCCGATTACAGATAAAGCAGTGCAAGAAGAGGATATAAAATTTCAAACGGTGATGTCTATTGCGTTTATGATTAAAATGATGCAAGAACAAGATTTAAGAGCATTTGAGGCTAGAAAAAGTATACCTGATCATATCGTCCAAAGTGCGCTGGCAGAATATCAAAACTATGAAGATAGATTGAATGAATTCAGCGCTGTGGGTTCAGAAATGACAATAAGTAATCGAGCATACGAGAAGATTCTGAGGGAAGCAGCAAAGAAGCGTGTAGCGTTTGAGTATAGCGTGATTGCAAAAGATCCAAGCCATGAAAAAAAGTATTTGGAATGGAAAAAATATATGACCTACAGTAATTTGCATGCGAATGAAGCACATTGCACGGAAGGTGCTATTATTCATGTCGTGGTCAATAAGCAAATTTTAAATCAACAATTCAATGAAGATAGAAAGGGTCTCAAGAAATTAGAGCTGACTGAACACGAGCTGTATCATTCTTTCAATGAACAAATAGGTTTTGCTTTTGCAAAATTAGATCACACCGATTCTAATCTTTCCTTAGTCAAAGTAGGTAAATATGTGCATCGGGCATACAATGCATTGAAGCAGTTTTACAGAAAAACAGCTATTGATCCTGTGTATACTGAAGCGGAGAGATCGGCAGCTACAGATTGGGAAGGGCTTAAGAAAGGATTGAAAAGAGACGCCAATGGCTTGTTCTCAATTAAAGTTATTGACAGTGATGACCTACTAGATGAACTGGATAGGATTTTAGACGTTTTTGAAAAAAGAATGAAAGAAGAGGGTATTGTTCAGTCCTTGGGTACTGATGTAGAATCTAGAAAAGTAGCCCTGAAGAAGTACTTAATGAAATTGAAAGTTACTATAGATCAACTTTATTTTGAAAAGAACAAGTCTATATATGATAAGATTACAACGAGCGTAGCCAATTGTCAAAATATAGATTATGAGAGCACCTTACTTAGTAATATTTTCAAATTACAAAATTATACGAATGGCTACCATGGAGGTCGATTCACTAAAATGTCTAATGGAAATCTTTTATGGGAAAACCAAGCAGGTGTTAGTTGGGAACTGAAGCCGGATTATAATAATGGATACTTGGATGCAACAGTAGGTAGCAATTATTATAAGAATGATGAAAATGGCAAGAAATTTATGCTGTTAACAGATGACGATTGTAATTTTCTTGGCTTTGAGTTTATGGAGAGCGAGTACCTTTTGAAGGGGAGCCCAATTCTATTCTCCAAATTATGGGACCAGCTAAAAACAAGTACATATAGAGTGAAGGATTATAAAAACAAATGGCAAGGTGGCCATTTTACGGAATTAGAAAATAATAATTTGCAATGGACTAATGACGCAGGAGAATCGTGGTTAGCAAAACCAAATTTTTCGAAAAATGAAATTGATGTAGATACCTCATCCAACCCTTACAAAGATCAAAAAGGAGGAAAGGCATTTCATGTAATCGTAGAAAACGGAAATTTAAAAGGTTTTTCCTTTAAGGGGGATTTATATTTAGTTCAATAGAATTTGCAAAAGAGATCATTCAGTTTTAATTAAATGAATTATAGCTTTTTTTAATTGTAAACTTGAGCAGTTATCTGTACAAGTATTATAAAAAGCCAAAAGTATAAAATAAATTATTCTTAGTTGATTACAGAATTTAGGGAGTTGCCCTTCGGGCTGCTTCCTATTTTCAAACATTAAAACACTAAATCATGCATTACAAAATCATAAGTATTTGTCTCCTATTCATGACAATTATAAGCTGTTCACCATCCAAAACTATACAAACACCCGTACTTAAGCAAACAGAAAAACAAAGTAATTATGACCTACTCAAGGGAAACTGGCGCCTAACCAGATATAGTGCATTTATGTCCGCAAGTGATTTAGAAAAAATGCCTGATTTTTCATCAAAGAAAGTTATTTATACCATGCGGCCTGAGGATAATAAGCTCATGGTTGAAAGAGATTTTGAAAAAGGCGAAAACGACTTTTCCCTCCCATCTGGTGAATATATGATTTGGGTAAATCGTAGTATGCTAAAGATCGGTGAATCATTATATATGTATCATGCTGATGAAGACAAATTGATACTTGATTCTAATTATGATCCAACATATGGACCCGATGCTATGGTGTATTATTTTGAAAGATTAAAATAAAAGCTTTACTAAGTAAGGAGTTAATACGAATTAAAATTCCTAAAACCCAAGCTATAGTTTTAGGTCTTAGGTTTTAGGTTTTAGGTCTTAGGTCTTAGGTTTTAGGTTTTAGGTTTTAGGTTTTAGGTTTTAGATCTTAAGTCTTTCCTTAATTCCTATTCATCAACTGCATAGCAAAATAAAGGAACATTACTAAAGCTCCTAAAGCAGCAGCCACATAAGTCATCGCAGCCCACCATAAGGCATCCTTTGCTCCTTCGTATTCCATGCCGTGCGTATTCCCAGAATTATCCAACCAATTTAGCGCTCTTTTGCTAGCGTCAAATTCGACGGGTAAAGTGATAATACTAAATAAGGCTGTAAGGCCAAAAGTAACCACTAATGCTAATAGAAGAATTTGCCCTCCAAAACCGCCCAGTACCGCACCACCAAAAATTGCGCCCATAAATAAATACTGTTGCATTTTACTTGAGACATTTACCACTGGTACTAAGGCAGAACGCACCTGTAACATAGCATATGCTTCTGCATGTTGAACGGCATGACCGCACTCGTGCGCAGCTACTGCAGCTGCAGATACATGCCGGCCTTGATAGACTTCAGGGCTCAAGGAAATTGTTTTCTTTGCTGGGTTATAATGATCGGTTAAACTACCTTGCCCTTGTACTATTTGGACATCAGAAATATCATAATATGCTAACATTTCTCTAGCAATATCAGCGCCAGATTTACCAGATCCTGTTGGTATTTGGCTATATTTTTTAAATTTACTTTTTAACCTGCTACTAATTAACCATCCTACTAGTGTGGTTGCTCCTACAATTACCCAATATCCTGACATTTGCTAATTTTTAATTTTTCTTACTAGTATTAACACGATTAAGACGAAAATTGTTCTTTGCTGTCACATCTTGATTATGGGTAAGGCCTTTAATATTACCTTGGCATTTAAATTACTATACATTCTTTATGAAATTATTAACATCTAAGTCTTATGTGGGGCTTTTTCTTTATGTGATCTTTTTCGGTCTTATCAATCTCTCCTTTTGGTAGAGCTTGGCAATCCCTTTATTACGATTGTTAATAATCAAGCTCCTCAATTTTTGATTTTAGATCTGGTAATTGAGCTAATGTTACTTCATAACCGAGATCATACATTTCTTTGGTTTTTGAAAAGCTAAATCTACCATAAGCATTCAGTTTTTCAGATTCAATAACAATATCGCAATGTTGAATTTCAGGCCTTATATTATTAAGCACAGAAATATCAAAAACTCGATTTGCTAAACTCATAATGTTAGAAATTTGTTTTTCTGTTACTTGGGTCTGTGCTACTAAATTTACCCCAATTACGATATCACAAACTGGTCTTAATGGACTGGCTGGTAAGTTTTTCAATAATCCACCATCCAAGTATATGGAACCATCCATTTCAATTGGTTTGTAAACAAAAGGAATCGAACAAGAAGCTAGAATTACTTTGTGTAACTCTCCTGCTTCTCGATATTCTATCTGACCAGAATTAATATTTGCAATGGCAATAAAAAGCTTCTTTTCCATTACATCGAAATTATTAATCGGTAAATTTCTTTTTATAATTTGATCTAAGAAATTATGCTTCGCAAATCCACGAGACGGAAAACTAATTCCAAAAGCATTGAACAAACTACCCTTAGAAGCCAATTCATATATTTTATCCACTGAGAATCCTGCTGCGTAGAGACAACCTACTATGCAACCTGCGCTAGTTCCTGAAACCGCTTCTGGAAATAGATTATTATCTTCCAAAGCTTTCAATACACCTAAATGGAATATCCCTCTAGTGCCTCCTCCCGACAATGCAATTCCTATTTTATATTTCTTTTTCATTATGGTGTATAAGGTTTAAATTAAAAAACTGCCGGTGTTTTAAAACCGGCAGTCCTATATTTTATATTTCTACAATCTTTATAATTTCAAGAACTCTCCAGCAAATGCACCGGCATCTGTATTAAGCCGAATAATATACATGCCCTGATTCAAGTTTCCTAAATCAATTTGATTCAAATTTGATCCTCTAAAAGCAGTTACTCTGTTTCCTAATATTGAGAAGATTTCGATTTCATTAATCTGCTCTTCTGATTCGATATTCAGAACGTTAGTTACTGGATTTGGAAAGATATTGATGTTCGCCTCATCAATTGTTTTTGTAGACAATATGATAGCGATGTCTGCTTCATATCTCGGTTGAATTTGATAGCCATTGTCAAATGGTGCGCTGTTTGGATCTGAGAATTGACCTCCGATTCCAATTACATTCATAGTTTGTCCTACCTCAAATAAATCGTTTGCAATTTCCGTATCACTATCCACTCTTACCACATATGAAACTCCATCCTTTGAACAATATATATTAAAAGAGGAACCTGAGTCTAAACTGTCTATTAATAATCCTTGGACTTCAATTAATCTGGATTCTTCTGTTTCACCTATAGCCATTTCTACTAGCGCTGGGTCTGAAAGGGCATTCCCGGAGGAAAGTACAGTTAATGAATCCGGAGCGATCTGAGTTACACCTCTAAACTGAGCAATGGTTCCTTTAATTTGAACTCGATCACCTTCTGTTACATCATATTGAAAAGGCTCGTCAAAAGTAAAAACTTTAATACCAGCAGAATTGTCATCATTGATTATAGTAAAATCATAATCACCGGGTCTTAAATTTATGCCGTAAACGATTCCTTCTAACATTGCTAAGGTCCCAATTGAATCTGCTACTCCGTCTGCGTTTTGACCAATAACCTCTGATATTTCATAAGCTGGATAAACTTTTGGCGGTTCAACAGCATCACAATCAACCATATTCGCCATACCTGGGGATGCAAAAACAGTAATTCCATCAATCACAATAGCTGTTTCCGTGGTTGACGACTTCCAATTTTCGCCTAAATTATTGTCTTTGCTTACGTCACATAATTCTAAGGAGAATCCATCACCATCTGGTTCCGTTGGCCAATCATCTCTATCTGAATACTCCACAGAATCAACAATTGTCCCGTTTTGATCTTTTAATGCTACTAGTTCCCCTCCATTTCTTAAACCGCCACTTATCCATTGCCTAACACCTGTAGTAAGTCCAAAATTACGAGCTATAACCCCAGAGTCAACAGCCAATACTAAGAAACCTCCCGCATTAAGCATGCCTTCCAAAGTATCGATAACTCCATCTGTAGTGTATCCAGTTAGATCAACAGCGTCTGTTCCTGCATTAAAAATTTCAATAAACTCCAAGGAATCACTACCTGATTCAGGCGGATTATACATAATCTCTGTGATAACTATTTGGCTATTTGCTGTAAATAAGCCTGCTAATAATAAAGTAAATGTGTAAATGAATCTTTTCATAGGATTAGAATTAATTTATTTAAAGTTATATGTTTCTAAAGTTAATAAAAAAAAACAAACAGCCACTTAGGAGACATCTCCAAATAAGTGGCTGTTTTTGTCAAACCTAAATTTTAAAACTTAGCTTATCTGAAAATGTATCTTAGTCCAACTCTCATTCTATATCTTGACAACGTACCATTGATACCGAATCTATCATTTCCTAAACGATCTTCTGTGAAAGAGAACTTAGGAGTAGTACCATCCGCCTCGTAACCTTCAAAATCGACTACTTCAAAAGCAAATGGGTTATTATAAATCACACCCCAATCACTATTCACAAAATTTGCTAAATTGAAAATATCAAACGATAATTGGAATTTATGGCCATTAATACCAAAATCTTGCATTAATTTAAAATCAATTTGTGATTCAAAAGGAGTTCTTCCTCCGTTTTTTAGCGCATAGCCGCCTCGGTTCTTGCTTAAATAATCATCCTCAGAAATAAACTTGTCCAAAGCTGCCCACTGAGAAGGATCCTCTAGATTGATATCTGCTGCAGTAGCTGGGATATAAATTAAAGATCTATTTCTACTAGTAGACCCTCCTTCATTATTCAAGTTACTTGCAAAAATTGTTCTTTCAGTATCTTCATTAAATCCATTTCCATAAACATAGGAATAAGGATCACCTGCTTCTCCTTGATAAAATAAGGAGATGGTCGTATTGAAATTACCATTCTTTGTCCAATCAATTACATATCCTAAAGCTCCAATTATTCTTGATCCTAAAGAGAAATCTGATCTTCCAAGGATAGCATTATTTCTTCCATCAATAGTCATTGCCCCTCTCCACTGAGATGAGTTTTGCGAAGACGTCCCTTCAAATACTGCTTCAGAATCTCCAACTGTTGCTGCAACATAGACATTAAGTCCGCTTGCAAAGTTTTTACTTAATGATGCAGTAAGGTTAGTTGAATATCCTTCATTTGTATTTGTTGCTAGATAAACAGCTGTATAAGTAGGATCAATATTATTTCTTGTGAATACTTGTCTATTGTCTGGCCCACCTGTCCATGTAAAATCAACCGTAGGATCAGAATTTACATTTCTGTAAAATACATTATTCAATGTTTTAGTATAGATACCTTCTACGCTGAATAACCAATTGTTTCCAAACACTTTATCTAAAGCTAAAGACCCTCTTAATACTTGTGGGTATTTGAAATCTTTTGCAAATAAATCAACCTGGCCAGAAGGTACAGTAAAGTTAGGATTTGTTAATTGTGTGCTAGGATCTGGATTAAATATAATATCACCATCCACATCTCTTTCGTTTAAACCACCTACTGTTAAACCATTGTTAGTATACGCTCCACCTGGCCAAACAAAAGGTACTCGACTTGTAAAGATTCCTATTCCTCCACGAATAACTGTTTTTTGATCTCCTTTCATATCATAGTTAAAACCAACTCTTGGAGAAAACATTAATTGTCCTTGTGGTAGTTCTCCTCCTTCAGCACCTTCAATATCGTATTGAGTTGCAATACTAGGTAGTGTTGAGGTATTGAAATCTGAGGCTACATTTTGTTCGGTAGTGATGAATGGGACATCGAGTCTTATTCCTGCAGTAACTTGTAATCTATTATTCACTTGGATTTTATCTTGAATGTATACCCCTAATTGCATTGCTGAAAAATCAGCTGCTGCTAGAGAACCATCCCCTGTTTTGTCATCTACTAATGAATATGATCTATCATATTCTTGTGCTGGTTGTCCAGTCAAGAAATCACTCACACTTCCAAAACGGTATGATCCGAAATTTTGTCTGATAAAGAGGTTGTAAATACTATAGAATTCATTGTGCGTTCCTAAAGTAATGGTATGCTTACCTCTGTATAATTTCAAGTTATCCGTAATGGTGAATATTTTTTGATCCAATTGATTTGCGGTAGAAAATTGTTCTGAGCCAAATCTAATTGAACCATCTCCATCTTCTATGGTAACATAAGGAAAATCAGTTCCTATAGGATCTCTATCGTCAAAAACAGAGGTGTAGCCAATAATTAAATTATTAGATGCATTGTTCCCTAAAGATGAATTCAATTCAAGTGCTGTTGAGTTTGTGGTAGAGGGAAAGAAAACACCATTACCTTCAAAATTGATAGTACGAGCATTAGACCCATTCACATTTAACTGTTCTGCTTTTGTATACTGATGTCTAAGCGTCAATTTATGATTATCACTTAAGTTGTAATCTAATTTTCCAAATAATTTTAATCCATCTATTTTATCGGCTTTTGAACCAAAAGCTCCTGGATCGTATCCATACTGATTTTGTAAAACAGAAGATAAATTATTTAAATCTGCTTCAGAAGAATTTCCTATGTATTCCCCAATTTCAAAAGGCGCTGGAGTTTCATCATTTTGAAGTTCGACATTAGCAAAAAAGAATAATTTATTTTTAATGATTGGTCCACCTAAAGACGCACCGTAAGTTTTTTGAGTAAAATCAGCCAACCTAGTTCTATCTTCATCTGCTAATCCAATATTTTCTGCTAATGTTCCATTGGTTTTTCCTGCGAAACTTTGATTTTGTAAAAAGTAATACGCAGTTCCTTGGAATTTATTAGAACCAGATTTAGTAACTGCATTAATTCCTCCTCCAGCGAAACCACCTAAGGTTACATCATAAGGAGAAACTACTACTTGAATTTGATCAAGGATATCCACACTGAAAGGAGAAATTCCAGTTTGACCTCCATTTGTACCATTCGCAGCCAATCCGAAAACATCATTATTTACGGCACCATCAATATAGATTGCATTAAATCTATTATTCATTCCTGCAATAGAAAATCCTCCACCAAAAGATTCCTTTGCTTGTGGAGTAAGTCGAGTGAAATCATTTAAGTTTCTATTTAGGGTAGGCATCAAATCAATGTCTTCTGCAGAAATATCTGTAGAAGCTCCCTGACCTTGGCCAGCAAAAATAGATTGAGCAACAATTTCTACCCCTGCTAATTCAATAGCTGCTTCTCCAAGTTTAGAATTTAAAACAAAAGGAGAACCTAATTTTAAAAATACATTATTTTGTACTTTGTCTTCATAACCTGTGTAGCTGACCGTAATCATGTAGGGTCCACCTACTCTCATATTAGAAATTCGGAAAAAGCCATCAAGGTCTGTGCTATTCCCATAAGTATTACCCGTTGGAGTATGTACTGCAATTACATTGGCTCCAATAAGTGCTTCTCCATTGGTGTCCGTTATTTGTCCACTCATAGAACTAGTAGTAACCCCTTGGGCCGCTAACATAAATCCACAAATAGTTAATAAAAACGTAAAGAGTTGTTTCATAACTGGAAGAGTTTTTTGATTAAATTGTTTTAAATATTACACGCCAAAATTAGGCAATTATGTATATCATATTGCAATTTTTCATATAAATTATTTCTGAATTCATATTAAGTTAATATTAAAAATAATTTATATTTATATCGAACGGAAATTGAGGTAATTAGAATTATTTCCTTGGAAGAAAAACTTCGGCCATCATACACCGAACACTGCCTCCCCCATATTTTTCAATGGTAGTAACAGGAGAAAAGACAATTTCATTAAATTGTTCAAGTGATTCTAGTTGACTTTTAGTCAAACTTTCGTAAGCTGATGCTGACATAATAAGCAATGGAATCCCAGTATTAGTTTGCACTTGTAACATATTTCCTGCAAAGGCATTCATTTGCTTATTTGAAATTTCAATGATGTCTTTGTTGGTAGATTTTAAACGTGACACTACTTTATTTCTTTCCTCCTCATTGGTAATGGCTTGCAGATTAATAACTGCATAATCGGTAGCTAAAGCCATCATCACATTGGTATGATAAATATCTTTACCAGTTTCATCCTTTGCAAAAAAGATAACAGAATCAAATCCCCGCAAAACACAAAATTTATTCAAAACCCGAGCGTCTGTTCTAGGACTTAAACAAGCATAAACAACCTTATTCTTTCTATCCAAAACCATCGAACCAGTGCCTTCCAAGAATTGGTCTTCAAATTCGTATTGTTCTAAGGAATAACGCTGTTCAACTTTAAATTTATTTTCAATTTCTTTGATGATTGATTCATCTCTTTCTTTTCTTCTTACTTCTGAAAACATTGGATAAGTAATCAGCGTCCCATCTTGGTGAAAGGAAATCCAATTATTTGGAAAAACTGCATCAGGTTTTTTTACATTAGGATTGTCTTCAATCACCATTACATTTACACCCTTTGCCCTTAATAAATTCACAAATTGATCAAACTCTTGTAAAGCCATCGACGTAATTTCGAGCGGGCTTATTGAATGATCATTGACCTGAAATGAATTGTTCTTTGCAGTTTCCTGATTAAAGCCAAAATGTGCAGGCCTGATCATTAAAATATTTTGAGTGATCTGTTGCATAAGTTTTATATTTCAATACAAATCTAAATAAACTTAGGATTTATTTTTCTTTATTATTACGCCTATGCTTATTCAATATAACTCCACTGCATGATTAATGTTAGTTTTAGATAGGTATTCTTAATCCTTACCAAGCGCATGACGTTTTAATATTTCTGCTTCCTCCCCAAGGTATAATTCGATTAAATAATGACCTAAATAAATAAGTGGAGTGAGTATGACTGCCATAAAAAATTTATAAAAATAATTCATCATTCCAATCGCTAAAACTCGGCCTAATTCCCAATCAGCACCAATATAAAAAGCGATGATTAGAACTACAAAACTATCTACAAATTGACTTATCAAAGTAGAACCAGTTGCTCTCAGCCAAATCTTATTTTCCCCTGTTTTTCTCTTGATCCATTGAAAGACACTTACATCCAGAAATTGGCCTACCAAGAAAGCTACTAATGAACCCATAATTATCCAGTTTCCTTGCCCAAAAATTTTTCTAAAGGCTAAATCCATATTGCTTAAACTTGCATTTGGATCAGCTTCCACTACTCCACTACTACTTTTCCACCATTCATTTGGCGAAAGCCCAATTGCAAGAAAAAACATGATGAACGCATATAGAATCAAACCTGCAGCTAAATAGGATAATAATTTAACCCCACATTTACCATAATACTCATTGATAATATCGGTCATTACAAAAACCACGGGCCATAATAACACACCAGCCGTCAAATTGAAACCTAAGTCTTTAACCCCAAAGATGGTCCACGAAAAAGATTCAAAACCTAAAGTTTCTTCAAGAGAGAAAATTTTAATACCAATAAATTCAGCTATTAAGGTATTGGCGATAAAGAATCCACCTAGAATTATAAAGAGGATAGTAGATTTACTAGATAGAACAGCTTTCATATTGCTTTATAATGGAATTTTATAAGAATACTAAATTAATAAATTCTTAAATTATATTTTTGGGTTAGCATTTAAACATATCACTGTAGGAATATGTTTAGAGCTTGATTTAAACAAAAGATGTTATGGCTAAAATTCCAATTAATATAGGAACCGGAGAAATAAAAAAAGATAATACACTAATCATTGGTATTGATCTAGGAACTACTAATAGTTTAGTGGCAATTATTAAAGATGGCGAAGCAGTCGCCTTAAAAGGAGCTGATGGAAAATCAAGCCTTTTGCCTTCAGTTGTGCACTTTCGTGATAATGAAATTGTAGTTGGGGATGAAGCAAAAGAAAAATTAATTAGTCAACCTGAAAACACTATTTACTCCGCGAAAAGATTGATGGGAAAATCATTCGATGATTTAGATCAGATCAAAGCGATGTTGGGTTATGAGATCATTGATGAGGACAAAGATGCCTTAGTTAAAATAAGAGTAAAGGATAAATTTTATACTCCAATCGAATTATCAGCTTATATTTTAAAAGCATTAAAATCAATTGTAGAAACTTCTTTAGGTGAGGACGTAGATAAAGCCGTAATTACTGTACCTGCCTACTTTAATGATGCTCAACGGCAAGCCACTCGGGATGCTGGAAAACTTGCAGGATTGGATGTATTAAGAATTGTAAATGAACCTACGGCCGCAAGTTTAGCATATGGTATCGGATTGGATCCTGAAAAAGTACAGACAATAGCTGTTTATGATTTAGGTGGCGGCACCTTTGATATTTCCATTTTAAAAATTGAAAATGGCATTTTTGAAGTTTTATCAACTAATGGAAATACAATGTTGGGAGGTGATGACTTTGATCGAGCAATAGTTGACTATTGGTTGTTGAGTAATGAGATGGAGATGGAGGATTTAGAAAAAGATAAATCCTTAAGTGAGCAGATTAGATTAGCTGCAGAAGAAGCGAAGAAAAAGCTTTCGTCAGAGAACCAATTTGATTGTACTATAAATCAATATAAATTTAGTATTGATCGATCCACTTTTAATACGCTAATCGAACCATTAGTGGTTGAAAGTATTGAAGCATGCGAACATGCGCTAATTGATGCTGGACTTGGAATAGACGCTATTGATGAAGTAGTGATGGTTGGTGGATCTACTCGAATTCCGTTTATAAAAACTAAAATATCTGCCTTCTTTGGACAAGAAGTAAATAATAAGATTGATCCTGATGAAGTGGTGGCTTTAGGCGCTGCTATCCAAGCAGATATCTTAGCAGGCAACCAAAAAGATATCCTTCTATTAGATGTAACTCCATTGTCTTTGGGCATTGAAACTGTTGGAGGTTTAATGGATACAATTATACCACGAAACTCTAAAGTCCCAACGAAGGCTGGAAGAAATTATACCACTTCCGTGGATGGTCAGGCAAATTTAAAAGTATCCGTTTTTCAAGGAGAAAGAGATTTAGTAGAAGACAATAGAAAACTTGGTGCTTTTATTTTAAAAGGCATTCCTCCAATGCCGGCAGGCATTCCTAAAATTGAAATTCAATTTATACTCGATGCAGATGGCATCTTGCGTGTTAAAGCAAGTGAATTAAGATCTAATGTCGCAACGGAGATTGAAATTAAATCACAATATGGTATTTCAGAAGAAGAGATGGCAAAAATGCTAATTGATTCTATTCAAAATGCGGAAGCAGATATGAAAATCCGTTCGTTTTTGGAAGCCAAAAATGAAGCTGAAAACGTTTTACTGGCTAGTGATAAATTCATAAAACAAAATGCAGCTATACTCACTACTGAAGAAGTTGAAATTTTAAAAAAGTTAACCACCACCTTAAAATCCAGCATAACATCGGAGGATAAGGATCAAATTAATCTGGCTATGAATGATCTAAATAATTATAGTAGACCTTTGGCGGAGAGAGCAATGGATCATACAATTGCGGAGGCGATGAAAGGTAAGAAACTTTGAGGTTGAGACGTCTGATGTCTGACCTAAGACGACTTTTTTAAGTCCCCGCGGGACTTTATTTTAATGGATCAATGAACATAAATTAAACCAATTCAACCAATAAACATTTACAAACATCAAATGTCAATAACATTGTTTTATTTTTTCCTAATTGAATTTTTAAACTCTTATCAAATTGCTCTATTTCTTGAACTTTTAAAATAGTGCCAAGCTTAATGTTTTTTTTATTTAGAAAAAGAAGTAAGTCTTTCGAACTATTGGTTAAGCCACAAAGTTTTGCACTTTGCCCCTCTTTCAGAGTGGTAAGATTGAGATAGTTTGGTTTTACAATTTTTCCATCTTTATCAGGAATTGGAGAACCGTGCGGATCTACATTTGGGAACCCTAAAATCTCATCCATTCGATTAAAAAACTTGGTGGATTGTAAATGCTCCAATTCTTCTGCAATAGCATGCACTTCTTCCCATCCAAAATCCATAATTTTTGCAAGAAACATTTCTGCTAAACGATGTTTTCGAACAATTAATGCAGCCACTTTGAAACCTTTCGTGGTCAATTTTAAAGGTTTGTATTTCTCATATATAAGCCAGCCATTTTCTTGCATTTTCTTTACCATACTATTGGCGGTAGGTTTGCTTACCTGCATCATTGCTGCTAATTCCGTAATGGAAAAAGTATCTTTTTTCCGTGAAATTGAAAAAATCGCCTTTAAATAATTTTCTTTTGTTTGTGTAGGCATCCTGAAATATTAAAATACTATAACAAATATATAAATTTAGAGTTATAAAATTTGTTAGATTAGTCTAACTTATTATATTTGCAGCTTAAAACTTTATAGAAAATACATGACTTACAGAAAATATATAGTGTTTACAACTTTATTTATGATGATTTGCGCTTTTTCAATCGGGCAATCTGGGCTTATTCATGGAACGATTAGCGTGGATGCCCAGCTACAAGCATTTGCAAATGTATCTGTTTCTACAAACCCTATGAAAGGAACACAAAGTGATGATAACGGATATTTTCAATTAGGTAAAATTCCTTTTGGAGAATATACCCTTACTATTTCCTATTTAGGATTTGAAGACAAGCAGCAAACTATTGTTTTAAGTAAGCTTAATCCCTCAGTAGAAGTCAATTTTAATCTTACGGAAACAAGTTATGCATTGAATGACGTGGTGGTTACTGGCACAAAAACTTTTAAACGGAAAACAAATTCAGCGGTAATTGTTAATGTATTAAGTAGCAAAACGCTTGATAATGTTCAAGCATGTAATTTATCAGATGGCTTAAAATTTCAGCCAGGCTTAAGAGTTGAAACGGACTGTCAAACTTGTAATTATACACAATTACGAATGAATGGTTTAGCTGGTGGTTATTCTCAAATATTAATTAACGGGCGACCCATTTTTAGTCCTTTAACTGGTTTGTATGGTTTAGAGCAATTGCCTACAAATATGATAGAAAGAATAGAAGTGATAAGAGGTGGAGGTTCTTCCTTATATGGATCTAGTGCGATTGGAGGGACAGTAAATGTAATTACTAAAGTTCCAAAGAAAAGCGCATTCGAACTTAATTCCTATTACCAAAATATTAATGGAGGAGCGGATGATGTAGTTTTGAGTGGTAATGCATCATTAGTCAATTCAAATAAACAATCTGGAATTACTTTCTTTTTTAATAAAAGATCTAGAGGTTTGTATGAACACAATGAGGATAATTTCTCAGAACTTCCTGAATTAGAAAATACTTCTTTCGGAACCAACTTTTTCATTTTGCCAAATGACAATCAAAAATTGGAAGTGAGCATTAGTAATTTGAATGAATATAGATATGGCGGAGAAATGATTGATAAGCCAGCCTATTTAACGCAGCAATCCGAGGAAAGAAATACTAATGTTTGGATGGGAAGTGCGGATTATCAAATTAATTTCAATAATGATAAATCTTCATTCATAAGTTATGCCGCATGGCAAAATACTAAGCGAAGTCATTACACTGGGATTTTTCCAGACGAGCCTGCCGCAATTCAAACTCATCTAGAGCAGCCTCCTTACGGTACTTCTAATACTACAACTATACAAGGAGGATTCCAACTTAATCATCGTATCAATCATTTTCTGAAAGGCACAAATACTTTTACCATTGGAACCGAGTACGTGGTAGATGATGTTTTTGATGAGATAGCTTCTTATAATTATTTAATCGATCAAACGACGAAGAATTTCGGAACGTTTATTCAAAGTGATTGGGAAATATCTCCATCATTAAATTTATTGTCCGGTTTGCGATTAGATCAACATAATCTAATTGATGGTCTGCTATTAAATCCAAGAGTATCCTTATTATATAAATACAAGCGTAATACTCAGATTAGATTTAATTATGGAACTGGGTTTAGAGCTCCACAAGCATTTGATACGGATTTACATATTGCATTTGCTGGTGGAGGAATTTCTAGAGTTACTTTATCCCCAAATTTATTGCCTGAAAATTCTAGAAGTTATAGTGCTTCCATTAATTATGATCAACCAACCGAACATTTAGTTGCGGGCTTTACTCTTGAGGCTTTTCGTACAAGGTTAGAAAAAGCATTCTTCTTGCAACCAATTGGTCAAGATAATTTTGGGGAGCTTTTTGAGAAACAAAACGGACAAGGAGCAACTGTTGAAGGCATTACCCTTGAACTTCGAGCCAATTTTGATCGGATATTTCAAATAGAAACTGGATTCACTGTTCAATCGAGTAGATTTGATGAGGAAGTATCTTACATAACAGAGGTAGATGGCCTAAGGGAGTTTGTTAGAACTCCGAATGATTATGGTTTCGCTACTTTGTCATTTACACCAAATAAAAAATTAAGTGCAGACCTAAATTACATCTACACTGGAATGATGAAAATTCCTCATTTTGCTGGAGCCCCAAATCAGTTGGTCGATGAAATTATTACCTCCGATCCTTTTTCTGAACTTAGTGCTAAAATTGCATATACGCTTTCTTTAAATAAAATGAATTCCAATATTGAATTATATACAGGTGTGAAGAATATATTCAATGCTTACCAAGATGATTTTGATATTGGCAAAAACAGAGATAGTAATTTTATTTATGGTCCATCTCTTCCTAGAACTATTTATTTTGGTATGAAGATTAGTTCGAAGTAATCGAAGGCTTAAGACGTTCTAAAAAGACTTTAGACCGCTTCGCTTTTATACTTTAGATTTTTAAAATAGACTTAAGTCAATAAATAATGCAGTCTTTAGTATTATGTCCTGAGTCTTATGTCTTTGATCTATTCCTTAATTGATTGCCAAAGGACATTCATGATCATCCATTTCCCATCTAATTTCGCTAAATGAAAATAATCAATCCCCCACTCTGCTGTTAATTTTGCAGAAGCAGTGCGATCATTGATATCATAGATTTCAATTTTCTTTGGTGAATTCCGGGTGGCATTATCTCCCTTTACGTTCCAAGAGCCCGCTAGTTTTCTGAGTTGTTCAAAAGTCATGTCTAAGTTGTCATAATATTCCCCTTTTTCTTTGTTATACCAATATCCCCTTTTCCTCAATTCAGGATGAACACTGGCAACTATTCGAGTGGAATCAACAAGGTATAATGCTTCCACATAATCCAATATCGCTGATTGAACTTCTTCTTTCTCATCATTCATTTTATCCTCGGACATGGATCCCTGAGCGAATACTGTCACGGTAAATAATAAAAGCAGGCAGGTTAAAATTGATTAAAAATAAACTGCAGAAGGAGACTTAAGATCGCTTCGCTTTTAGACATTTTTTAAAAACTTAAGACTTAAGACAAAATGATAATGAAATCTTGAGTCTTGGGTCTTGAGTCTTGAGTCTTGAGTCTTGAGTCTTGAGTCTTGAGTCTTGAGTCTTAAATAACATAGTGCTATAAATGAATATTTTCAAATCTTATTAATCTTTCCACCAAAATAAACGTTCAATAGTCGATGAGTCCAATGAATACAGTATCATTTCTTTTAATACTAATACTAAGCTTGCCTGTAAAAGGCATTAGTCAGCCTGATCTCACAGCTAAGAAGAGTGGATTTGAATTGACTAATTTAAAAGTATCCGTTGCTGACATATTATCTGGTGGACCGCGAAAAGATGGTATTCCTAGTATCGATCAACCGAAATTTATAAAAGGGATAGATTTGACTTCTTACTTGAGCGACGATGATTTGGTCATTGGACTTTCTATTAATGGGATTTCCAAAGCCTATCCGATTAATATTATGAACTACCATGAAATAGTTAATGATAAAATTGGGGATCTAGCGATTGTTGTGACTTGGTGTCCATTGTGTAATAGCGGCATTATTTTTAATGCAAGCATAAATGAGTCAGTATTAACTTACGGTGTATCTGGATTATTGTACCATAGTGATATAATACTATATGATAGAGAAAGTGAATCTCTTTGGTCTCAAATTTTAGGTAAAGCCATTAGTGGACCCTATGCTGGCACATCTTTAACTCTTGTGCCCAGCAAAATTAGCACATGGAAAGATTGGAAGATCGAACATCCGGGCACATTATTATTAAGTGATGAAACTGGTCGAAGCCGAAATTATAGCATTGATCCTTACAGTGATTATAATGAAAAGGAGGAGACGATGTTTCCTGTTGATAATCCGGATAAAGCTTTTTCAAATAAAGAAAGAGTACTGGTTTTAAAGGTCAATGAAGGAGTAAAGATTTATCCATTTAAACGCTTACAGAAAACTAAGGAAACAATCATTGAAGACGCTTTCCAAGATAAAGCTATCTATATACATTTCGACGCCAAAAAGCAGACAGCTTTTGCATTGGATGAAGATAAAAACTTGATGGATGGCCACACTATGTTTTGGTTTGCAGCCAATGCCTTTTTCCCTGAAGGCGAAATTTATAAATTAAAAATGAAGCAGAAATAAAATTTTTTAGCTATTTCTATGGTTATGAAGGTGATGAAAGTAAATTATTTAGTCTTCCTCTTTGCATCAGTACTAATTCCAGCCATTGCAGTCGCTCAAACTAAGCAACAATTGAAGGCGGAAATAGATAAGATTATTCGTTGGGATACGGAAATTGAATTTGAAAGGACGCCAGCTTTTTCAATTGGTATAATGGATAATGATTCTACCTATTTTATAAATTATGGAAATTTTTCTAAAGAAGAAAAGAGAGCCATTGACGAGAATGCTATTTTTGAAATTGGAAGTTTAAGTAAACCATTAAGCGCTTCTCTCGTAAGCATACTGGTAGCGGAGGGCAAACTTAATTTCGATGATCCAGTAAATCAATACCTCCCGGAAAGTTATAGAAATGATGAATTAAGTGAATTGACTATTGATGATCTACTTACCCATAATTCAAGTTTACCAAGGTTGCCTATTGGATTCGGATTAAAGGAAAGCAGTGTAAAAAATCCATATCAAAATTATACCAAAGAAGATTTATTAGATTTCTATAAAAGCTATGTGCCCAAAAAGGTTGGTAATAAAGGTTATTTATATTCACATGTAAATTATGCAATATTGGAGGTGGTTTTAGAGCAAGCATTACAAATTCCTTTTAAAGAAATTTTGAAAACTAAATTGCTTAATCCACTTGAGATGCCAGCATCCTCAGTGGAAATTACTTCATCTGATATTTTTGTGCAAGGATATAGCATAGGTGGTCGGGAGACCGCCCCTATGGGTTTTAAAAGTTTTGCTGCGTCAGAAGGGATTAAATCTACAACTTCAGATTTAATGAAATTTGTAAAAGCTAACATTAATGAAGCATTGAACGGTGTATTAAATGTGAATTTAATTAAACAAAAAAAGAGTAATTTAAATAAACATATCTATAGCTCGAGAGGCTGGCAGATTATTGATCGCAAACCCTATCATATCTATTTTCATAGTGGAAAAAGTAAAGGTCATGCTGCATACATGTTGTTCATTAAGGAAACTAAAACTGCAGTGGTTTTGTTAGCCAATTCAGAGAAAGGCACAGAAGATTTAGCGATGTTGATCTTAAGAATGCTTAATAAAAACTGGAAACGTCGCACATAATTTTTTAGATTTGCTATATGGGAAAGAAAAATAAAAAGGGAATCATGTATTCTACCAACCCTGATTTTAATTATGAATACGATAACGAGGAGCAAGATGCTATTGATCCTGCTGATCAAAATTTGAGGGTGTTAATTGATCGTAAAAAGCGAAGAGGAAAAGAAGTAACTTTGATTACTGGTTTTATTGGACCAGAAGACGATATGAAGGAATTAGGCAAATTGTTAAAACAAAAACTTGGTGTTGGAGGGTCTGCAAAGGATGGGGAGATTATCGTGCAAGGAAATCATCGGGAGAAGGTGTTGGCGATATTGAAAGAGAAAGGGTTTTCGAAGACGAAGTTGTCTGGTGGCTAGCTCTAAAAGAAATGTAAAATGTAAAATTGAAAATGTAAAATGTAATTGAAAAGGGTTTATGACTTTCATCCTGAGCCATGAAAATGCCAAAGATCATTTAAAATTAAGGTAATGACAAATTGAACTTGTTATGTAGGCTCGCGATTCATCGCGTGCAATTCCACAATTTACCACTTTTCATAGATAGCCAAAAAAATGGGTGATCCCATTTAAAATTCAAGTAATGACAAGTTAAAATCTAGCTGTAGGGGCGCGATCCATCGCGCGCAATCCCAAAAAGTTAAACTTATTAATAAAATTGTTTAGAAACTAAAGTTTTATCTATACTGTAATACTTCAATAATTTTGAACTTCCAATTTCACAAATGAACTTGATCATGATTGCTGCTAAGGATTCTTAACTAAACGATATTGGGTGGATAAATGTAGGGGCCGAGATCGTTTTCATGACCGTTCCTACACCTTTATGGTTTTGGCAATGTAAACCATTAATATCGAAGGAATACCACATAATATTCCGATAATTAATAGCTCTATTTTGAAAATAGTTTCTCTTCCGGCAAAATGAATCGGAAAAACATAAGCATAAATCAAAAAAAAGACAATCATTGCAACTGCTCCTACTATCCTATTCGATCTAATGGTATAATATCCTAAAGCCCCTAATGCTATTACAGAAATAAAAATCCAAGGCAGAGAGATTTTTGTAAAATAACATACGCAAGCACTAATAATATAGGCAATACCACTTCCTACATTTTCATAATCGCCGTCAATTTTAGCTTGATGTTTTATCTCTTCAAGTCTCTTTGCATATCTATATTTAATGGCCTTGATTGAAATTTTAATTTCATAGTCGTTCATTCCTTTTGAGACCAGATATTCATGGACTCCATTTAAATCTCCATTATTTCGAATCATATTATTTACAAAAAGCTCGATTTCGGAAGGTTCTAATTTCATTTCAAAGAGGTAATGTTTAGTGTACTCTAAAATAATAAAATAGTATGTAATTGTATAAAAACCTCATGATGTTTTATAAGAAGAACTTCATCTATATATGGTTTTTAATTAATGCGAACTAGATTTCAACTTCTTAAGACTTTGGTGAAAATTTTGAGTTTATTTTTAGGACTTTGTCATCCTGAGCCTGAAAAATGAGAAAGATCATTTAAAATCAGGGGACTAACAAATTAAAATTCTGCAATAGTTGCACGACTTCATCGCGCACACGCTCACCAAATTCAAATCTTGCATAGATATAACCCGATGCAGGGCGAAAGATTCAACGATTCCGTAATTGTACCAAACTAACAACGTGCATAAAAATTGCAGCTGGAGCAAGCACTCCTGGAAGGAAAAAATAAGGAAATCTGAAAAATTCTCTTGAAACCAATGGTACTGTGCTATTCCACAGAGCTGGCAGGTATACGGAAGTTGCAACTACAAAAACTACTATTAAAATCATTAAAATTCCTACTATATTCCAAATTAATAATAATCGTTTGTACTTATTTAAATTTCTGCTAATTAAATATCCCATGATAATTGCCGTGATGCCCATCAGTATGTCAAAATTATATCCTTCAAATGTGGCTGACTCTGGGAGGATGCCTTCGTAAAATGTATATAGTAAAAGTATTTCTACAGCAATTCTAAAGGAATGAAAATAGGTAGTCCACGATAATGGTAAATATCCAAAAGCAGCATTATTTTTATTGCTCCAATAGAAAATAATCATAAGCGATGCTAATGGCAGAAATATAAATATAGCGAATCGTGGAGGTATGCTATAATCTTGCAGAATATCCGTAAAGGATAGTGCTGTTATGTAAATTATCCAAATTAAAAAAGGAATGATAAAAACGGTCGGCTTTAACTTTTCTTCCCCTGCTTTTACTAAGCATTTATTCCAACTGTTATATCCAAATAGGATTAGGATAACAATTAATACGCTCAACAATAGGTAACTTATGGATAACATTAGGGTTAATTTAATTTATAATTAAGGCAATAACTACACTTACTCTTTATTGTAAAAATTTAAATATAAAGGAAATAAGTTGTATATACAACTCTAAAAGAAATTAATTTTATTATGGACCCTCGGAGGGTTGCACCCTCGGGACCCCAATGTCGTTTAGTTAAGCTCAAAGAAAATTATTACGAACTTACTATATAAGATGCTGCTAGTTTATGAGTTTATAAGTTTATGAGTTCGAAAAGTGTTTGGAGGCAGTGTTCAAAACTCTTTGGCAAACAGGAATTTACGAATCAAGTCCCACCATTCTTTTATATTTTCATTTTAATTTTAATTTTTCCAAAACTTCTTGTGATGCTACCTAACGGCTAGCCCCATTAGGTAATGGATAATTCCTTAACTAAACGACATTGCCTCGGGGCCCTCGGAGGGTCTAACCCTCGGGACCCATAAAAATAATGCAAAATTGAAAGCATATAATGTAAAAGCGAAATTCGATAAATTTGATTAGCGCTTAGATTAATAAGCCACAAAAACTACTCAAAATAAAATTCATCAATAAAACTAAATGAGACCTCCTGAAAATTTTCATGATACTGATCCATTACCGTTTCAAAAGCTTTCTCCTGTTGGCTCGCTGCAAAATAACGAAGTTGAAGGATGTACTCCTCCCTATCTTCAATCTCTGTCCTTTTCAAAGCGGCTGATATTTCTTTAAAATCCCTATTAATTAAATATTCATTCATATGCCAAAACCAACTGCCTTCTTCAAATTTTGCTTCATGGTCATAATTCATATAATCCTGAATTTGCTGCTGTAAATGATGTAATGGTAAATGATCTGGAAAAACATTTATAGCCATTTTAATTTTTTTTAGCGCTTTTAAATAATCCCCAATGTCCAAATATAATGTAATAAAGACTTCATAAAATATCGGGTGATCAATCCCCAATTGAATAGCTTTTTCACCATAGGAAATGGCAGTTTTGGGAGTTCCTAATTGGTAGCACAAATACATAAGTTCAGCGAATGCACCTGCATTCAACTGCTTATCTGTCGACTGATTAAGGGAAGGTAAAAATTGATAATGTAAACAATGATATCCATTTTCCAACAATTGATGCTGATGGTATGGAAAAGAAGTAATCATCAGATTAAGATTCTCCTTCTTCTCTTCGGGTCAATTCATCCCGAATTTTCACAGCTACTTCATAGTTTTCTTGAGAAAGTACATCTTCTAACATCTTTTCCAAGTCTTCTACTGAATACTGAGAAAAGTTCTTTGGATTTTCAGTAGATCGCTTGGCTGTTTTACGCTTAGGTTCAAGCATTTCAGCGCTTTGTTCTTCTCCTTCTTCAAGGACTACTCCTGCTGCGTCTAGAATAAAATCGTAGGTAAAGATTGGGCATTCAAATCGAACAGCCATTGCAATGGCATCGGATGTTCTAGAATCAATGATAAACTCTTCTCCGTTTCTTTTACAAACCAACCTGGCATAAAAAACACCATCTAGTAAATTATTGATAATAACTTCTTCTAAGTCAATTTCGAAAGTTTCTAAAGTATTTTTGAAAAGGTCATGCGTTAAAGGCCTGTTTGGGGCCATTCTTTCCATGGCAACTGCAATTGCTTGAGCTTCAAAGCCTCCAATCACGATTGGCAGTCTTCTTTGACCTCCAATTTCGCCTAAAACTACTGCATAATTGTGTGATTGAGTCACACTATGCGAAAGAGCTACGATATCTAATTCAATTTTCTCCATAAAAAGGCATTTCAGCCGCCATCTTTTATATAATAAAGAAGTTATATATTTAAAAATACAATTTAACTCGAAGATAGCAAATTGCGCATCTTTCTTTAAGAAATTATGCCTCTTTTAAACGTTTTATACTTTCAGTTAATTTAGGAACTACATCAAATAAATCAGCGACCACACCATAATCAGCAGCTTTAAAGAAAGGTGCTTCTGGATCTTTATTAATCACCACAATAACTTTTGAGTTATTGACACCCGCTAAATGTTGAATTGCTCCTGAAATACCGATGGCAATATACAAATTAGGATGAATTGCAATTCCTGTTTGTCCAACGTGTTCATGATGAGGTCTCCATCCAGTATCTGCTACGGGTCTTGAACAAGCCGTTGTTGCTCCCAAAACATTGGCTAAATCATCGATGATTCCCCAATTTTCTGGCCCTTTCATTCCTCTTCCAGCTGAAACAACTAATTCTGCCTCTGGTAAGGGCACCGTTCCTTCCATTCTGCTCACCTCTTTCACGCTTACTCTGCTCTCAGGTAAGGTGAGTTCAATTGATTCTACAGTTCCTTCTGCACCTACTTCATCTAATGGAAAAGAATTACCCATTAAGGATAAAACTTTTACCTCTCCAGTCACTTCATATTCAGCTATTGCTTTACCTGAGTAAACTCCTCTTTTTACTTTAAATGAACCATCATTAGTTGGAACTGAACTGACTCCACTTACTAAACCTGCATTTAATCTGATAGATAATCCACCAGCCAATGACCTTCCGGTAGAACTGTGATTTATTATAACTACTGAAGCATTATTAGATTTGGCTACTTGTTCGATTGCAGAAATATATACTTGGGTATCTAAATTATTCAATTGAGCATTTCCTGCATTTAGAATTTTACTGGCTCCATATTTTCCAAGATCACCTGCATTTTCAACTTCTCCTAAAGTTAAAGCTATACATTCAGTACCTAGTAAATTAGCTATTTTGTGGCCAAAATTAACCGCCTCAAGTCCTGCTTTTTTTATTTTTTTGTTTTGCGCTTCCGCGAATACTACTATTGACATTTTTTCGAATTTTTAACTTTGGAATTAAATTACTTTTGCCTCTTCGTGCAATAATCTTACTAATTCATCAATGTTATCTGGATCAATTAGTTTTACCCCAGTTTTTTCGGGCGGCAACTGGAAACTAGTAATTTTTACATTACTTTCAACCACCTCTGGATTTACTACCGTTAGAGGTTTTTTCTTCGCCATCATAATTCCTCTCATATTAGGAATTCTTTGTTCTGCTAAACCTTTGGCAGCGCTCAATACAAATGGTGTATTTACCTCAAGACTTTCGATTCCCCCTTCAATGTCTCTTTGAATGGTTGCGGTCTGCCCTGCTACTTCTAATTTACTTGCATACGAAATAAATGGCTGATTGATTAATTCTGCTATCATTCCACCTACTTCAGACCCGTTATAATCTATCGTCTCTTTTCCAGTCAAAATTATATCATAGCCTTGTTCTTTTGCATAATTAGCAATGTATGTCGCTACTTGAAATGCTGATTCTGCTTCTGCATCAATCCTTACTGCATCATTGGCACCAATAGCCAGTGCTTTACGGATTACGATGTCATTAGCTGGAGGTCCAACATTAATTACGGTTACACTTCCACCATTAGCTTCCACTAATTCTAAAGCTCTAACTAAAGCGTACCATTCGTCATATGGATTCATAATGAATTGGACACCTTCTGCATTGAAAGTTTTACCATCAATGAAAGAAATTTTGGAGGTGGTTTCTGGCGTTTTACTAATACAAACTAAAAGCTTCATTTTCTCTACGGGTTTTAAATTTGCTGCAAATATAGTTAATTATAAAGGTTTCAGACCTTTAAAGTCTCCTAACAATCGGATTTCCAATGTTTATTTAATTGGTTTAATACAAAATTGCTAATTGCCTAATAAAACAACTATTTTTAAGCAAAGATTGTTTGAGGAAGAGATATAATTTCATAATAAATTCTAATTTGGTCGGATGCAGTCAGATCGTATGTTACAACTACAAGCTTTTCTGAAGGAAAACCCCTCAGATGACTTTATCAAATTTGCCATCGCCAAAGAATATGAGAAGTCAAATGATTTTCAAAATGCGATTGCTCATTTTGAATCTTTGTTGGAGGACAATGAGAATTATAGTGGCGCGTATTATCATTTGGGGAAATTGTATATTAAGATTGGCGATAATGAAAAAGCACTAAATATTTATAACAAAGGCTTGACCATAACAAAGACTATTGGTGAAGATCATGATCATCGGGAATTGATGGGTGCGAAGCAAGAGTTGGAGTGGTAAAGCGGCTGACGCCACGCAAAGGTCAAGCGGCTGCGCCGCGCAAGTGGCTTCGCCACACAAATGCCTGCGCCGCGCAAGTGGCTGACGCCACGCAAAGGTCAAGCGGCTTCGCCACACAAATGCCTGCGGCATGTAAGCGGCTGCGCCGCGCAAAAGGGGCAAAATGCCTGCGGCATGCAAAACAGCTTCGCTGTGCAAAACTGCTAACGCCCAGCAAAATGCTGGAGCCATGCAAAATGTCTTCAAAGCATTAACCCACCGAACACAAATAGGCTCTTTCCCCATCCTCAATCCCGTGCCAATTCTCTTCCTTGATTTTATCGATCATGGCAAAGATTAAACCATCTGCAGTAGGGTTTACTGCCTCTAATGGTAATACATCACCTTCATTTCGCATTCTATCGCCCTCAAATTCCATTATGGATTTCGAAAGATTATTAATTGGATCCAAATAAGTCACAAAAAATGTCATAGCAGTGGCAGAATAGGCAAAACACATTGATTCGTGTGCTCTAGATTGAAAACCATTCATACACAAATCGTGGGCGAAAAAAATTAGGGATCCAAACTTGCCGAAGTAAACATTATAATCAGGTCCTTGTTTCCAATTTTGGGGTGCAGTCTCAAAAGAAAATCTCTTCTTTAACTGTTAGATTTAAATTCAGATCATCGCTGAATGCTTTTAAGTCATGATCGTAATTATTGTTGATTACTAGTCCTGCAATGTTGAATCCCATTTCGGTTTGTTTTGGATGAAATAATGTTTCATATAAAAAGATTTTTGGAAATGAAAAATTGTTTAATGAAGGGTTTGGTGGTTGCAGAAGTGTGTACGGAGAATGTTGCCACCTTCACTGCGCGCAAATCTCGACTAAAGTTTCCACCTTGCTTTATGGATAGAATTTTTCGCGGCGAAGCCGCTCTCTTGTTGCGCGGCGAAGCCGCTTGCATGCCGCAGGCATTTGCGTGGCGAAGCCACTCGCGCGGCGGCAGCCGTTTGAATTTTGCGTGGCGAAGCCACTTGCGTGGCGAAGCCGTTTGGTTTTGCATAACCTTAGTTACCATGATCAAACTTACCACGAAAAACCTGCTCGGCAGGACCACACAACCAAATATCGGAATAGCCTTGATTTGATTTTTCAAACTTTATTTTCAATTGGCCACCTTTTGCATGAATGGCAACTTCTTTCCTAATATTGGGATTCGATTCAGCAAAAGCCAAAGCTGCGGCAGTTACTCCTGTTCCACAGGATAAAGTTTCTCCTTCCACTCCTCTTTCATAAGTGGCCACCAGAATTCCATTATCTTTTATTTCCACGAAATTCACATTGATTCCCTCTACTGAATAGGTTTCATTATATCTTATTTTTTGACCTTCTTTTACAATATTTAATCCCATTACATTATCCTTAAAACAAATGTAATGTGGAGAACCTGTATCCATTACAAAATCCTCTCCAATGGATTGGATATTACTGACATCATTCATTTTCAATTCTACTTCACCTGTTGAATTAATTTTACCAACATGAGTGCCATCAATTGCCATAAACTGGCATTCATTTTCAATATGGTTTAAGAATTTCGCGAAAGCGATAATACATCTACCCCCATTCCCACACATTGAGCTTTGCCTACCATCTGCATTGAAATAGACCATTTCGAAATCTAATGTTTCATGTTCTTCCAATAGGATTAAGCCATCCGCACCAATCCCAAATCGACGATCACACATTTGTTCGATTAATTTTACATCAGCTTTAACTATATATTGATCTTTCCTTTGATCAACCATGATAAAGTCATTTCCAGTGCCTTGATATTTATAAAAAGGTATCGTCATTATTCAATATTCGTTGAGTCAATCGATTCTTCAATAGGATCAGTAGATAAAAAGGGCTTGCCTACTTGTTTATATCGAATAAACATAAAAATGCCCATTACGACCACTACAAATAGAGCAATAAATGAAAATTTCCATCCCCAAATATTTCCTATATATTCTGCATCTTCGAAGGGTCGCTTAGTTTTTTTGTCTTCTTCTATAGCCATTACAAAAAATTATACTTAATTTATGTCAATTACCCAATAAATTACGTTGTAGGTGCAACTATATTTATTGACTATTGTTTTTAAAATATTCATCCACTAAATTATAAAAGTATGAAAAAGGGAGTTCAAATTCTTCTTGCATCATTTTTAAGTGCATTTCTTGCCGTTTTCATGTATTCAAAAATGATAGGACCCCAAGAAATTATAGTAGAAAAGCCAGTGGCTATTCCTACCTATAATAACTCAATTGGTGGACATGATTTTCCGGTCTACAATAATAATACTTCTTCCTCAAACACCCACAAATCGACGGTTAGTGTTCCAACTAATTTTATTAAGGGTGCTCAAGCGGCAACGCCGGCAGTGGTGTACATTAAATCCAAACAAGTAGTAGATTATAATTTTTGGAGAGGAGAACAATTTGGGATGGCCTCAGGCTCAGGAGTGATTATTTCAAGTGATGGATATATTGCTACCAATAACCATGTAGTAGAAAATTCTAAAGAGATAACCGTTCAATTGAATGATAATAGAGAATATAAAGCAGAATTGATTGGAAAAGATCCAAGTACTGATATTGCATTGATTAAGATTAAAGGCAATAACATGCCATTCGTTGAATTTGCTAATTCAGATGACATTGACGTAGGAGAATGGGTATTAGCAGTTGGTAATCCTTTTAGACTACAATCAACCGTAACTGCTGGAATCGTTTCTGCAAAAGCAAGAAATATTGATATTTTGAGAGGTGTCGAAGGCGGCATTGAATCTTTTATCCAAACAGATGCGGCGGTAAATAGAGGAAATAGCGGTGGCGCATTAGTTAATACAGATGGTGCTTTAATTGGAATAAATACGGCAATTATTACTGAAACCGGAAATTATGAGGGTTACTCCTTTGCGGTACCATCAAATCTAGTAGCTAAGGTGATCAAAGATTTAAAAGAATTTGGAGCTGTACAAAGAGGTTGGATGGGTGTGAGCATTATTGATGTGGACCAAGAAAAAGCAAAGGTTTTAGGACTTAAGAATATTGAAGGTGTTTTATTGAGTGGCGTTGTTCAAAATAGTGCGGCGCAACAATCAGGCTTAAAAAAAGGAGATGTAATTCTTCAAGTGAATAATAAGGAAACCTCTAGTGTTGCGGCATTTATGGAGAACGTTGGTCAATATCGTCCAGGTGATAATATCGAAGTAGAATTTATTAGAAATAGAAAATTACAAAGTACTTCCGTAAAATTGGGTAATCGTATTTCGAATAATACTATTACTATGGAAGAGTCTTCTGCTCCTATTGAAAATAAACTTCAAGATGATGTTTTAATGGAAGCGGGATTGCAGTTACGAGACTTGAGTAATTCAGAAAAGACAAGATTGCGTACGGATGGGATTCGAGTTATTGGCATTACTGCTGACTCTAAAATATCAGATACCAATATGGAAGAAGATTATATTATCACCAAAATCAATAATGAACGCGTCAATTCTGTAGATGATTTCATTTCTAAAATTCAACTAGCCGATCGTCGTATCTTTTTAGATGGATTTTATGAGGATGAGGAAGGGAGTTTTCAGTATGTGTTTTCGAAGTAGTGAAGGAGATATCAGATCGCTTCGCTTTCAGATTTCAGACCTTTCAAATAATTAAAGATTGATTAGGCAACTACCGAATAGCTTACCTAATTACCTTTTGCAATTCCTTAACAATATAATAAGTAGCGGGACAAGTCACCGTATTACTAGTATGCATGTGGCTTCTAGTTGCAAAACGTGATTTATTAGTATGCGGGAATTCTTTGCAATCTTTTGGTCTTTCTTCATAGATTTGGCATTCATTATTTTCACTCAAAAATGGTCAGGGTAAGGTATTCGAAATCCAATCCCAACAATTATCCAATTCCAGATATTAATCTTGAAAATCAGCAACAGACATTTTTAATGGGCGGTAATCCTGTAAAAGTTGCATATGTTGTTTTAAAACAATTTCCGCATTTTAGGCAATCAATTTTTTCAAAGGCTTCTTTATGCAATTCTTAGCAACTTTATCTACTTTATTTGCAGACTTCATTTTCGCTGACCTTAATTTAAAAACAACAGTCCAAAAAACTGCTTCTCCTATTTCTTTGGGATACAGACATCTATACAAACGATAAAACTCATCCACCTCTGCCAATTCAAATTCTGGATAATCATCTATTAAAGCCTTTACCGTTTTCAGTGCATACATGCCATACTTAGAAATAGAATCGTTTTGAATGCTTTTCTACTAAATCCATTAATCTCATGGATGACTTTTAATGTTCCTTTTTTTAATCCATTAATTTTTGGACTTTTATGATAATCATTTATTGGAGCTGTAGTTGAAATGACGCTTACTTGATTTATACCTGCTGGTCCATGGGGCTATACCTCAAGTCTGGCAAGGATTAATTTCTTTGAAGTATAATTAACAGAAATTGAATTGTTTAATTGACTTATTGAGTCAATAATTTCCAAATCATCAAGAATGATTTTATAACGTAGTCTGCTATCATCCAAACAAGATATTTTATGCACATGCAAGTATATTTTATCAATTTTAATTTTACGCTCAAATTCAAATTTGACCCATGTGAAACCAGATGGTCCAGCATTATAATAATGGTCAGTATCTACCGCATTCAACATTTTAATACTGTCCTCTAGTTCGCAAGTTATCTTAGTTGTATTTAGGTTCGCATAGTTATAAAACGAGTCTTGCGCCATAGCAGTTTGTAATGTTAGGAGTAAGCAAAAACAAATTTTAATAGTTTTCATGCATCTATTACACTAGTTTGAAAAACAATGAAGACTTGACTAGTCTTGTTCTGTAAATGATGAGCATTCAAAACAGATTACATAATTAAAAATAGATTTTATGAAAAAAATTAAATAAATAAGACTCATGAATAGATACAATTGCCAAACTTAACTTAAATCCAACAAAATTTTCAGAATGACCTACTTATTATTCTCCTTTTTTCTTTGGTCGTTCTTTTCCGTTTTAAGATCACTGTAATGATTATAAACTGTATTGACAAAGCTTAAAATTATCCCAATCCCGATCATAATGTAAAATATAGTAAATAATTTTCCGCCATTTGTTTGAGGCGAAAAATCACCATAACCTACTGTTGTAAGGGTAATAACAGAAAAATAAATTGAATCTATCCAACTCCAACCTTCTAAATAATGATAAATTATTCCACCAAAGGTTATTATAATAGCCGTTGTAATTAATAAGTCCCGATACTCATCATCTTTTAGAAACGAGATTAAGGTTTTAATTACTAACATTTATTATGATTTTAGTTTTCTGAATTTCCATATAATTGTCTACTATTTATAAATTGGCCCTAATAATTTGGAATAGGGTACAAGGTTGAATTATTTGTTCTCAAGCTGAAAAATTATTATTATAGTAACAAGAAGTACTTGAATTATCCCTAGGTCTGAATCACCCCAACATTAAATTTCTCCACAGGCGCATTATTCGCAGCCTCAATCCCCATGGAAATTACTTTACGAGTTTCTAATGGATCAATAATCGCATCTACCCATAATCGAGCCGCAGCATAAGTAGCTTTGGTTTGTTCGTCATAACGATTCTTCATCGTGTCGAAGAGTTCTTTTTCTTTAGCTTCATCAATTTCATCTCCTTTCTTTTTCATTGAAGCTACTTGAATCTGTGCTAATACTTTAGCAGCTTGTGTTCCGCCCATTACGGCTATTTTTGCACCAGGCCAAGCAACGATTAACCGTGGATCGTATGCCTTGCCACACATTGCATAATTTCCTGCACCATATGAATTCCCCATTACAATAGTGAATTTAGGAACCGTACTATTAGATACTGCGGATACTAATTTAGCTCCATCTTTAATAATGCCACCATGCTCTGATCGTGTCCCCACCATAAACCCAGTTACATCCTGCAAAAATACTAATGGAATTTTCTTTTGATTGCAATTCATAATAAAGCGACTTGCTTTATCTGCAGAATCAGAGTAGATCACTCCACCGAATTGCATTTCTCCTTTTTTGTTTTTTACGACTTGCCTATTGTTAGCAACAATACCAACTGCCCAACCATCAATCCTTGCATAAGCGCAAATAATGGTTTGACCATAACCTTCTTTATAAAATGTCAATTCTGAATTATCAACCAACCTTTCTAATATCTCTAAGCTATCATAAGGTTTATTTGATTCCGCAGGAAAATGTCCGTATAATTCGACAGGATCTTTAACAGGGTCTATTGGTTCCGCACGATCGAATCCAGCTTTATCAAAATGTCCAAATTTATCTACTAGTTTCTTGATGGTGTCTAATGCTTCTGCGTCATCTTTGCATTTGTAATCGGTAACCCCAGAAATTTCAGATTGAGTCGATGCTCCTCCCAAAGTTTCCTTGTCCACAGTTTCACCAATCGCCGCTTTTACTAAATAAGGACCAGCAAGGAAAATAGATCCTGTTCCCTCTACAATTAATGATTCATCACTCATAATCGGTAAGTATGCGCCTCCCGCGACGCAAGAACCCATAATCGCTGAAATTTGCGGAATACCTTTACTGGATAAAACTGCATTATTTCTAAAAATTCTACCAAAGTGTTCTTTATCTGGAAAAATTTCATCTTGCATTGGAAGATAAACTCCAGCACTATCTACTAAGTAGATAATCGGCAACCTATTCTCCATTGCAATCTCTTGAGCTCTTAAATTTTTCTTTCCAGTAATTGGAAACCACGCTCCTGCCTTTACCGTTGCATCATTTGCAACTACAATGCATTGTCGCTTTTGTACATATCCTATTACAATCACTACACCAGCAGCTGGAGCACCTCCATGTTCTTTATACATGCCATCTCCAACAAAAGCTCCTATTTCAATTTGCGGACTATTTTCGTCCAATAAATACTCGATTCTTTCTCTCGCGGTCATTTTCCCTTTTGCATGTTGTTTTGCAATTTTCTTTTCTCCTCCTCCCTGGTAAATGACTTCTAATTTTCTTTTCAGATTACTGAGTGCCAATTTCATGGCATCCTCATTTTTATTAAAGGTTAAATCTATTTTCGACATGGTGTAAAATTAAAAAAAGAAATGGAATAATGCCTCCATAAAATAAACATCCCTTGAATCTAAGAATGTCCAATTCAAGATAGTTTACCCGCTAGAATAAATGTATATTTAAGTAATGAAGTTTAATTTTCTAATAATAATAATAATGGGTCTTTTTTGCTTTTCATTAAATATGAGCGGACAAAGTCAAACCTTATTGGTAAAAACCGATAATGTAAATATAACTTCTTATAAACAATCACTTATTACTAAACCAAGTATTGCTTTTAAAACTAAGTCCGTTTTAAATAGTAATATCCCTAAAGAAGAATTCTCTGATCAAACCTATATCTCAATTCCAAAAGCTTATTGCTATGATGATTTGGCATTATTTTGCAAACTAGAAGTGCAATTAGACAAAGCTTTTAAAATGCCGATTAGAATTCGTTTGGGTAATTTAGCTTATGTTAATTATTTGGAAGGAAAATAATTGTTTGGCTCCTTTCGCGTTTACTATTTTAACTACGATTCAGTATTATACCTTTAAAGCTTTTGATGGTGTATTAATAGCCAACAAATTTTATCTAAAATGGAATTAACGTTCGCCTGCCAGCGGGGCCTTCATTTATTTTGCTGGTCAAAAAATACGAAGCAAAAAAAATGGCCTAATTGGGCAAACTCGCCTTAGCTTCAATTCCATTGCCTTGGCGCAATATTTACCAGTTTTTCACACTACGCTTTTCTCCTCTCTATGGCCGCGTCCCAGACCCAAAGAAAACTTATACTTGTTTGCTCAGACAGTGCCCAGTTTTACAAGTATGAAATTTGTTAGAACCGCGCACTTTCGGTAAGGTATCAAGAGAAACATTAGAGAACAATCAAGCCGCACTAATTAAACACGTTAGAAACTATGCTCACTATTGGGATAACAATTTTAATGTCAGGAGATGCGAGTAATTGAATTAATGCCAAATTTTGGCTTATTAAGATAAATCAAATAGGTTTTTCACGCCAATCGTTCTATTTACCGTAAAGGATTCTGCATACTCAAAACCAGCCGGTCTACCGTAAGTTCTGTTTTTGGCTTTTATAAAATCAAGAAAATCTTGACCTGATATCGGGGTGTTTTCTTCTTTGGAATCTGGATTAAAGAATTGAGAACGGTAGGCCATAATGCAATCCATTTTCTGATCGATGAATTCGCTAATATCTACCACAAAGTCTTCTTTTAAATTATAATCTTGAATGTAATGGTAAATGGCTTTTGGTCTCCATTTCGCTTGGAGTTCACCATCCATATATGTTTTTACTTTTACCAAACCAGAGAGATAGCAGGCATCTGCGGTCAACTTTGCAGCTCTTCCGTGATCTGGATGTCTATCAGAAATAGCATTTGCAAAAATAATTTCTGGTTGATTTTTTCTAATGATTTGTACAATCTTCAAGATATTTTTGTCGCTATGTTCAAAAAAACCATCTCGCATTCTTAGATTTTCTCTAATTTTAGCACCCATAATCATCGCCGCTTTCATAGATTCATCATAACGTATTTCGCCCGTCCCTCTAGTCCCCAATTCTCCCAACGTTAAATCTAATAAACCTACTGTTTTTCCTTGAGCTATATGACTGAGTAGAGTACCACTGCATGAAAGCTCTATATCATCGGGGTGAACCCCAATTGCAAGAATATCTAATTTCATTTTTGTTAATTAAAGTTGAATGGATGTAAAATTGTCAAATTACCACCTGATTAATGCGGAGCCCCATGTAAATCCCGAGCCAAAAGCTGCAAGACACACTAAGTCTCCCTCTTTCACTTTCCCTTGCTCTACAGCCTCAGAAAGCGCAATAGGAATGCTCGCGGCAGTTGTATTTCCATACTTTTGAATATTACTCATGACTTGTTCATCTTTTAGGCCAAGCATTCTTTGCACAAACTGACTGATCCTTAAATTAGCCTGATGTGGCACTAATAGACTAATATCTTCCTTAGTTAATCCAGCATTTGCAAGCGCTTCCATGATAACCTCCGGAAATTTCTTAACAGCTTTTTTAAATACTGCGGGACCATTCATATATGGATAAAACATGCCTTCATCTAACATGGTTTGAGAAATGAAGGTTTCTCCAATTGGTGCTTCTTTATCATAACCGTATTTTTCTCTTTCACCATGTACACCAGCATGTGCGCCTGGATTTATTAAGGAAAGCTCTTCAGCATGAGTCCCATCAGAATGTAAATGAGTAGTCAATATTCCTTTATCTTCTTCTGTTGCTTGCAATATTACCGCTCCTGCACCATCCCCAAAAATCACACTCACGTTTCTTCCTTTTGTGCTGAAATCAAGCCCCATAGAATGACATTCCGCACCAACAACTAGTATATTTTTATACATTCCAGTTTTAATAAATTGATCTGCTACAGATAATGCATAAATAAAACCTGAGCATTGGTTTCTAATATCTAATGCACCTATTTCGGTATTTGTAATTTCTAATTCTCTTTGCATCAACACGCCACAGCCTGGAAAGTAATAATCGGGACTAAGCGTAGCAAAAACTATAAAGTCAATGTCGTTTTTAGAGATCCCGGCACTTTCTATTGCTTTTAATGCTGCTTTTGTGCCCATATTAGAAGTAGTTTCTTCAAATCGAGTTACATATCTTCTTTCTTCGATCCCTGTGCGTTCTCGTATCCACTCATCGCTCGTATCCATGAATTGGGTTAGGTCATTATTTGTTACAATATTTTCTGGTAAGTAGTGGCCTATTCCGGCAATTCTAGATTTAAACATATAAGTGAATTTTTTCCAATATAAGGAAAGAATGAAGTAATAGATGGTTTTTAATTACTAAAATTTACCGATGTAATATTATTGCTTATGTGGAAGTAATAAAAAAGGCAGCATATCGGTGATATACTGCCTTTATAAGTTCAAATGAAATATTTCTATTTCTTTTTTGTTGTCCTTTTTCTAGCCGTAGGTTTCTTAGCTGTTGGCTTTCTTTTTGTAGTGGCCTTCTTAGCTGCTGGCTTTTTTCTTGTCGTTGCTTTTTTTACAGTCGTTTTCTTAGCCGCTGGCTTTCTTTTTGTAGCTGCTTTTCTTGCTGCTGGCTTTCTTCTTGTCGTTGCCTTCTTTGCAGTTGTTTTTTTAGCTGCCGGCTTTCTTCTTGTCGTTGCTTTTTTTGCAGTTGTTTTTTTAGCAGCTGGCTTTCTTCTTGTAGTTGCTTTTTTCGCAGTTGTTTTTTTCGCAGTTGTTTTTTTAGCAGCTGGCTTTCTCTTTGCAGTTGTTTTTTTAGCAGCTGGCTTTCTTCTTGTAGTTGTTTTTTTCGCAGTTGTTTTTCTCTTTGCAGTTGTCTTTTTAGCAGCTGGTTTTCTTTTTGTAGTTGCCTTTTTAGCAGCTGGCTTTCTTGTCGTTGCTTTTTTCGCAGTTGTTTTTCTCTTTGCAGTTGTCTTTTTAGCAGCTGGTTTTCTTTTTGTAGTTGCCTTTTTAGCTGCTGGCTTTCTTGTCGTTGCTTTTTTCGCAGTTGTTTTTCTCTTTGCAGTTGTCTTTTTAGCAGCTGGTTTTCTTTTTGTAGTTGCCTTTTTAGCTGCTGGCTTTCTTGTCGTTGCTTTTTTCGCAGTTGTTTTTTTAGCTGCTGGCTTTCTTTTTGTAGTGGCCTTTTTAGCTGCTGGCTTTCTTCTTGTAGTGGCCTTCTTTGCTGTTGTTTTTTTAGCTGCCGGCTTTCTTTTTGTAGTTGCTTTTTTTGCAGTTGCCTTTTTAGCTGCTGGCTTTCTTGTTGATGCCTTTTTCGCAGTTGTTTTTTTAGCCGCTGGTTTCTTTTTCGCTACTGATTTTTTAGCTGTAGCTTTTTTAGCTGCTGGTTTCTTTTTTGCTGCTGATTTTTTAGCTGCAGTTTTTTTTGCAGCTGGTTTTTTTGCAGCTTTCTTTGTCGTTTTTGCCATTTTAAAGTTTGTTTAATAAAAAAAATACAATCATGAGACTAATCAAAAATTGTATGACACAATAAATTTATAACATTTTTTTTACATATTATACAATTTATAAATATAAAAGCAACCAAGAGCAGTAAAGGATTCATCGTTTTTTGATCCTTATTTTTCGATTAACTTTGTATTCAATGTACCTACATTTAGTTAAAAACAACAAACATGCTTAATATAAATGTACATACATGCTTTATCGTATCTAATAATTAAACTTTCACTCACTTCAAACACCACACATTTGAATAGCTTAGCTCAACTTTATCACTTCAATAGACTGCTACCCAAGGGCTTTATTATCCTGAGATTTGAAAGTAAATAAAGCATCAATTTACTAGACATGAAATCTAAATATTGTTCTATCAACCCTACTTTTCCACTTGCAATTTAAATCAAAAATTCGACAAATCTATTTACCAGTATAGCTTTCACGCGATCTCAATTTATAAACTAGAGAATTAGATGCGTTTTAGGTATAAATCATAAAAGCAGTTTTTATTACAAAGCTTAAATAATTAAATGGCTTTTAAAAATTTAAAATTTTTAAATAGTTGATATATTTTTTAAGAAAGAATAATTAGCAGCATCGAAATGATCAAGTCCAGACTTCAAAAATAATTATTTCTAAATTAACAATAAAAAACTAAAATTAAATTAGTTGTAAATACAACTGAAAAAAATAAAAGCATTTAACAAGAAATTTTAAATAGAGAAAATCGAGGAAAATTTTACGAAAATAAAATTTAAAATAATTTAATTTATTTTACTAAAAATCCAATTTTGGCTTGCTTTTGCTGGATTTTCAATCTTTTGTCAAACTAATAAAATATATTGATTACCTAAGTTGCAGTGCAAATCAAAGTTTAAATTAAATAATTTTAGATATTTTTTTATTTAAAATACGCTGCTTCTGAAAAAAAATCGCGATTGAAATATTTAGGATCAGTCATGATTATCTTACTTAAGTTTTACGCTTTTTCTTTTTTGCAGCAGGGAATAAAACGTTGTTTAAAATTAACCGGTATCCTGGGGAATTTGGATGAAGATTTAAATCTGTTTCTGGATCTTGAACGTAATGTTTGTAATCTTCGGGATCGTGTCCTCCGTAAAATGTCCATGTTCCAAAACCTGCAGTGCCGTGAATATATCTAGCTTCATCAGCTGCCTTGTTATCCCCTAAAATTAAAACATCTGATTTTATTTGATCTTTTCTATAAGAGGTAGTTTGTCCCATAAAACCTCTAACCGTTCTAGTGTGATTTTGGGTGAGCATAGTAGGTATTGGATCCCACTTTGCCGAAAAATCAAATAAAGAAAAATAATCTATTTGCGGAGCGATTTTTCTCTTAGTATTATCAATACTTGAAAATTCATAAACCAATGGATTTCGCTCTAATTTAAAATCCTTAAAAGCAAAGGTCTGAGAATAATCTAATTTACCTTGTGCAGTTGGATCAGCTCCATCTCCATCATACATTTCTGCACAGATATCTAAACCTTGAGCAGCCAATGCAATATCATAGGTGTCCGTTGCGGAACACATGGCAAACATGAATCCTCCTCCTACTACATACTCTTTTACTTTTTTTGCGACTGCTAATTTCATTTGGGAAACTTTTTTAAAGCCCTCACTCGTTGCCAATTCTTCTAATTTTTTTTGATTCTCTTTATACCAGGGTTGGGTATGATATCCACGGTAAAATCTTCCATATTGCCCGGTAAAATCTTCATGATGTAAATGTAACCAATCGTATTCCGCCAATTTATCATCTAACACATCATGATCGTATACTGTTTCATAAGGAATTTCAGCATATGTCAAAACCATGGTTACTGCATCATCCCAGGGCTGAATTCGTTCTCCTCTTGAATTAAATTCCGGAGTATAAACCGCAATTTTGGGAGCTACTTCTAGTTTTACAATATCTTGATTGATTTCAGGATTCGAAATATCTCTTTGAATTTTAGAAAATTGAGCATCCGCAATTACTTTATAGCTTACATCTCTGGTTTTACACTCTTTTTCAAAGGCAGCTAAATGTTTAAAAACAAAGCTTCCACCCTCGTAATTTAACAACCAATACGCTTCTACTCCTTTATCAATTACCCAATAAGCAATGCCATAAGCTTTTAAATGATTGCGTTGATCATCATTCATAGGAATCAAAATATATGCTGCTTGCATTGTAAAACTCATACAAAGCAAAAATCCTAGACTTAATACTAACTTTTTCATATGTTTCATTAACGCTAAAATTACTGAAATAGATGCATTTTACAGCTAATTATATCTTTCGGAAAACAAATTTTTTGATAAAACGCTTCCGTTTCAGCTATTATTGGAATTTCATACCCTATTTTCCAATATTGACCGCACCAATACGTTAACACAGCAATTGTATTAATTTGTTCCTAATAAATCTATATTTGCATCTTAATTATTTATTAAAATAAAATATTCCTTGGAAGGCCTTAGTTTTCAATATCCAAATTGGTATCTCGGACTCTGCTTGATGTTAGGTCTAGCTTACGCGTTAACACTTTATTTAAGAGACAAAGAAAGTTTTAAAGATAAATCACCACTTCTAAAATGGGGTTTGGGAATACTTCGATTTTTGGCTATTTCATTGATTAGTATTTTATTATTAGCTCCTTTATTGAAACGATTTCAAACTGATATAAAAAATCCTATAATAATAATTGGACAAGATAATTCTCAATCCATCGCATCAGCAATGGATGAATCTAAAATAGCCACCTACAAATCGGATTTAAATAGTTTGATTACCAAACTAAAAGAGAATTACGAAGTAAAAACTTACACATTTGGAGATGATATAAAAACTGCCGACGATTTTGAATTTGATGAAAAAGTAAGCAATCTATCAGATTTTATAGATTATAGTTATGATACCTATGGCGATCAAAATTTAGGCGCAATGGTTTTTGCTTCTGATGGAATATTTAATGAAGGTAAAAATCCGATTTACTCAAAAGCTGGTATTAAAGCGCCTGTTTTTACGGTTGCTTTAGGAGATACTACCCAGAAACGTGATCTGCTAATAAAACATGTTTACCATAACAAGATTGCCTATCTGAGTGACAAATTTGCAATTCAAGTAGATATATTAGGAAAAAATTGTAGCGGGACAAGACCTGTTTTAACGGTTTCCAAAGTTGATGGTAAAAATACTACTAAACTTTACACTAAAAGTTTAAGGATTGATGAGCAGCAATATTACCATTCAGAAGAGGTCATTTTAAATGCAGATCGTGCGGGTGTCCAACGTTATCGAATTTATGTGAGTAATGTGAAAGATGAAATTAGCAGTAGGAATAATGTGAAAGATATTTTTATTGACATCTTGGATGCCCGACAAAAAGTTTTAATACTTGCTAACGCTCCTCATCCTGATCTTTCTGCTTTAAAACAAAGTATTACCACAAATAAGAACTATGAAACTGAGGTTCAATATGCATCTAAATTTCAAAAGAATATTGAAGATTATGATTTTGTAATCTTTCATCAACTGCCCAGTCAAAATAATAATATTGAAGGATTATTATCAAGAATGAAACGGCGTAATATTCCAAGATGGTTTATAGTTGGAAATCAAATCAATTTAAATAAGTTTAATCAAGTACAATCTGTTATAAGTATTGCCGGAAACAGTAAAAATACTAACGAAGTACAAACGACTATTGAAACTGAATTCAATCTTTTTAAGATAGATGAACAATTAAGAAATAATATAGGTAGTTTTTCTCCTATCATTGCTCCCTTCGGAGAATTTAAAACAGGGGGTGACGCCTTGGTTTTGCTCAAACAGAAGATTGGAAAAGTAAACACGAATTATCCCTTGTTGGCCTTCTCGCAAAAGGATAATATAAAGACAGCTGTCCTTGCTGCTGAAGGTATTTGGAAATGGAGGCTATTCGATTATTTACAACATGAAAACACTGAAATTATTGATGAATTAATATTAAAATCCATTCAATATTTGTCAGTCAAAGAAGACAAGAGAAAATTCAGGGTGAGCACCGCGAAGAATATTTATAATGAAAATGAGTCCATTATTTTCGACGCGGAATTGTATAATAGCAGTTATGAATTAATTAATGAACCAGATGCATTTATGGTTGTGGAAGATAGTGAAGGCAAAGAATACAATTTCACTTTCAATAAAACTGCTAACTATTATACTTTGGATGCGGGTCTTTTGCCAGAAGGTAATTATACCTTTTCCGCATACACTAATTATAATGCCGAGCGTTTAAATAATGCAGGTAAGTTTAGTATCCAACCTATCCAATTAGAATTATATGAAACAACCGCCAACCATGGTTTACTCAGAAATTTGAGTAAACGATTTGGCGGAAGTACAGTAGCCGCTGCCAACTTGGCTTCCTTAGGGGATATCATTACCAAAAACGAAAATATGAAACCCGTCATGTTTCAAACTACTAAAACAAGATCCGTAATAAACATCAAATGGATCTTTTTTTTGATCCTAGGCTTATTAGCGCTTGAATGGTTTTTGAGAAGATTCAATGGAGGATACTAGGAGAAAAATGTGAAATGTAAAATCTGGAAAGAGACGTCAGACCAAAGGGGTCCTACGAAAAAAGTAAAACTACATGCAAAATTCCTTGAGCATACAAATCTTGATTTTGTTTTAAAGCAAAAGGCAAAGAAGAAAGAATCTTGAGTTCAAACTTTCAACCATTAAGATAGCGTTAGCTGCCCATACAAGTCTGAAGGCTGAAGTCTATTTATTTCAAAACCCTAAATCTAAAGTGCATAAACCCCCCTGCCAAATCCGTCAATCGAAGAATATACATCCCTCCAGCCAAATCATTAACTCCTAATTTTAAATCCGCTAATTTTTCGGCTTTCAATGCTTGGCCATTTAAATTAAAAATTTGATAATACAAGACGCTTGCATCTAATGAAGGATCAATTTGAATATTTAAATAATTAGATGTTGGATTTGGGAAAATCTTAATTAGATCATTGAGTTCAATTTCGGATAAGTTATAAAGTGAGGTTGTACTGCTATCTCGTACCACTACATTAATATTAAAGGTGTCACAAATTAAAGGATTGCAAACCGTATTACATACTACCATCTGAACTGGATAAATACCTTCTCCAACAAAAGTATAACTAGGATTCACTTCATCAGAATCCGCTCCGTCACCAAAATCCCAATAAAATTCGTCTCCATTTAAGGATAGATTTGTAAAAACAACATCTGCCATCCCATTAGCAGAATCAATATCTATAATTCTAGGATCAGCACGAAAGGAAGCCTCTGGAGTAATGCAGCGCGCAGTATCTTCGTACAATACTCTTTCTATAGTTAACAAACCAAATGATTGAGAACGAACTTCTAATACTGGAAATTTTGAATCTTTATCTAACCAAGTATAGGTAGTGGTAGTACTAGCTACTGGCTGTGTTTGACCCATAGCTTGAATAGTATCTATTTGGTCAACCATCGATTTGATTTTCAAAACATCAGTATAGGTTTTAAAAGGTGTAATTAAAGTACCCCAACCTTCAACTACTGTTACTCGATCAGCTTTAGAATCGTATATAAAATCTTGACCGAAGCCCGTTCCATCAATAAAAACAGAAGAAGAAGTAGAATCAATATCTAAATAATTTAAAGGAAATTCAAAAATCGTATCTGGGATAACATTTGCTAAGGGTACGGCAATGGGAGGACTCGCAATATCGACATTAACGCCTAACATTGTCAAACTGAAAGCTTCATCTGTTTTCTTATAATGACTAGTTACCTCGCTCACCGCTCCAGCACCTAAAGGCAATTGAAATACACCTGGTCCAGCAAGATTCGTCAAGTCATTGAAACGAGGAATACAATCAAAAAAAAATCCATTTAACAAACACCAATTGGTTCTATAACCTGTGTTTACAGGATCAATAATTCTATCCACTCTTTGAGTTTCTACATCTAACTTTAAATAATTCCAAGTGATATCAGCACCTGTAGTATCAAAATTTACACCATTAGGAAATTCGTTGATAACACTGTAATTAATGGTGTCTCCTAATCCATAAAAGTCAGCAGCTTCGTAGGTAATCTGCGCTTGGGTACTAATGGAAACAATGCTTATAATTAAAAATGATAAAATTCTCATTGTGGGTTTCATTTAACGGTGAATTATAAAATTACATAAATTTTAATTTAGTTGGTAATTAAGGTTGAGATTATGGGGAACTTATTATAAAAAAAGCTTGATGAAGCAAAATATTAATATTTTTTACTCATAATTGATAAAAGATACCAAGAAGGAAATTCTCTAGGCTCTAAAGTTCTTTTAAAAATTCCTCGCGCTTAACAAGCTTCAATGGAATTATTGATAGTCTTTAACTTTTTATAAAGTAAATCGTGTAATGGTGTGGAAATTTCATATTGTTTCGATAATGCGGCAATAATTCCATTCTTTGCATTTAATTCCAATACATTCCCGTTTCTATAATCTGTAAGCATTGAGCTTCCTTTTTCATCATCATATCTAACGAGCTTATCGAGCATTTGATTTAGGTAAGTATCTGGAATAATGGCCTTGTCGGCTTTTGCTACTAAAATACATTCTTCTAATAATTTTTGATACTGAATTTTAAATTTAGTAATTTTAAAAATCCTAGCAGTGTCATTATTCAGAGTCATGATTGCGCCAAGGCAAGCAGATTCTATGAGCTTCATCCAACTTATTGAAAGAAAGTCAATCTCTACATATATTTGTAATGGGGTATTTGTAAACATTGCTTTAAATAATTGAGCCATCTCCTTATCCGGACAAGATAGTTTAGGATGATTATAATATTTTATTTTTGAACCGATTTTCTCGGTTGCACAATCAATCATGCATGGTAAAATTCGATGATTAGAAATTTCGTTATTGAGTGATTTTTCTAAGTGCAATCCATTGCGAATCAATACTATTTTTGTTGTAGGATTGATAAGCTTTAAAATATCAGGTAATGCATTTTCATAATGATATTCTTTAATACAAACCAACAACCAATCGAGCTTTTCATGGGAAGGACCGAGTGAAATACTTTTACTAATTTCTCCAATTGGTCCATTTATATCCATTTCGCTTTTAGCACTTCTATTGAAATAATACAGCGCAGTATCTGGAAGGAGATCAGCATACATTGCCATAACAGATCCAATGGCTCCTATTCCAAAAATACCAATGTTGGTTCTACTTTTATTATTCACAACATATGTAAATTAACAAACGAAATATTAATCGTCTTCAATAAAGATAATAAATGATACACCACTACGATCAGGAATCATTGAGTGTTATGAAGATTTAATAGGAATCCAAATTTCTTCTTCCGCTTCAGGGTCATTGGGTTTATAATCAGCAGTGATTAACTCGAAGTGTGGTCTATTATCTAAAACATAATCAGAATTTGGCAGCCATTGCCCCATTATGAAACCCATGGTTTTCGGATATGCAGACGGTAAGCCTTTATGCAAAAATACAGCGTAGTTGCCTTTAACCAATTTAAATGATTCAAAATTATCATTGCCTGCAAAATCAAAAACTTCCACGGCAGCCCACTTGGTAAAAAAAGCTGATGGATCAAGTGTTTGGAAACTATAATCGAACTCATAATCTTGAAGACTGTAATAAAAGCTTCCTACTCTATGTTGAACTAAATTTCTAGCGGGCATTAATTTCTTCCATAATGCTTGGGTTTGCGGACCTACGTTATACAGATTCATTATATTTGAAAAGCCGATGAGCTTTTTTGGCTTTAAGTATTCAGATCTGAGAAACATAGAAAAAAAAATTTGCTAAAGCTAGTGATTTTAGGTTAAAAGAGATGGAGATTATAAAAAAAGGGGGACCCTCCGAGGGTGGGGACCCTCCGAGGGTGGGGACCCTCCGAGGGTGGGGACCCTCCGAGGGTGGGGACCCTCCGAGGGTGGGGACCCTCCGAGGGTGGGGACCCTCCGAGGGTGGAGACCCAAGAAGATTATATCGAACCTAGTGTATATCGGGCTGCTAGTTTATGGGTTTATAAGTTTATAAGTTTATGAGTTCTAAAAGTGTTTGGAGGCAGTGCTCAGAACCCTTTGGCAAACAGGAATTTACGAGTCAAGAACCACCTTTCTTTTTTTCATTTTCATTTTAATTTTAATTTTTTCCAAATCTACTAATGATACTACATAACGGCTAGTCCCAATAGGTAAAGGATAATTCCTTAACTAAACGACATTGGGGTGGGGACCCTCCGAGGGTGGAGACCCTCCGAGGGTGGGGACCCTCCGAGGGTCTAATTTTTATACTCCATTAAATACAAATCATAACCTACACCCCAAAAATCTTTTCCAATAGATTGTAATTCAAATCCATTTTTTTCGTAAAACGGATACACAAATTGAGAAGTCCTAACTATAATTTTTTCTACTTTAGGATTGCTTTTAATAACATCAATCCTATGCTCAATCAATTTTGATCCATAGCCTTTACCTTGAAAATCAGGATGAATCATATCCCAGGATATCCTTGCTTTACGCGCATGAAGGAAGTAATTAATCCCGCCCGCGCCTATGACTTGACCATTAATTTCGATGACAAAATACTGTTCTAATTCCTCCGCTAAATACTTATCAAATTCTTCTTTTTCAGAGGAAGCAAAAAAGGTAGGCGTATGCAATTCTATAATTGCTATTAAAGCGGATTTATCTGAGAGTTTGTAAGCGCGAATCACAATTTTATAGTTTGAGTTCCATTTACCTTTATGCCAAAAGCTTCTAAGGTTGAGATCTTCTTCGAATTATTAGTCAACTTTTTAATAGAGGCTTCTTTCATTACTTTTAAAATTTTAGCGCGCTGCAAAAATCTCTTGCATCTTTTTTGAAACCAACCGCTTCATAAGCATCCGCTTGCTTTATTCCTTTCCTTTTGTAGGCGACACTGTTGAGCAATTCAAAATGGCCATTTCCTTTACCTTCTTGGTCCATTAGAATAATAATTCCTCTTCCTGCCTTTTCAATTAAAGCTTGAGAAATATCCATTTGCTCTTGACAATCACATTTAATACTATCAAAGTAATGGCCAAAAATGCAGGAGGAATGAACTCTACATAAGACATCCTCCGCGCCTTCTATATCTCCAAGATACATGACAACTGTCTCTTTCTGTCCATCATAAAACAGTTTTTCTTGGAAGGTTCCATACTTGGTTTTTAAATTTCCTTTGGCTAATTCTACAATCATGAAAATAATTTGTGAGTCTTAAATTTATGAGTTTATTAATTAAAGAAAGGGAATTAGATGAATTACTTTAGCATAATAAAATGCTTTATAATAAATAGGAGAAATAGAAGATAAAATATAATCATTGAAATAAACAAAACTTTTCTAATTAGCTGATAGTTTCGCACTCCTTGGGGATATGCAAGAGCGTACATAATATTATAAACAAATTTGTCATATTGTAATTTTAACTTAGTTAAAAATGCGTATTCTGCCAATGGAATATTATATTTTTTCTGGGCTTTCAGAGACAGTCTAACCAATGTCTGTATATCTACTAAGGGTTGTGCATTGGTTTCTAAATTTCTTGAAATGAATATTGGTTTAGGTCAATATAGTCCGTATGTTCAATTAAGTTGGTATAAAAAATCCATTCCTCTTTGTCATCTGGAATATAGAGCAAGAACAATCCATCTTTCCTGTATAGACTTCACCAAGATAAGTCCCTTTGAAATTCTTGGTTACCCGTATTTGAAATGATTCTTTAGAAATACTAATTACCTCACCAATAAATATCTTTGAATGAGTAGAATATAGATTTTCAATAAATTGTCTACCATATTTGACTTCCGGGCATTCACATGAAATGACTTTAAATATAAATAAGAACACGAATAATAGTATCAGACTACTTCTCAATATTCCAATAAGATGCAGTAATATTTATTTTTGGTGCATTAAATCTAAGCTAATATCATTAGCTATTAATTAAATCCCATCATCCAATTGGGTAATACAAATTCTGATTTTGGAAGCGTATAAATAATATTATTCTCATTCCCATGATCCACTTTATCCTTCAGCAATTTAAATCCTTTACCTACTAATAAATGTCTTGAAGGATGATTATCTCTATGTGTAAAGGCTTCTATGTGGTCAAAATTCAATGTATGAAAACCATAATTCAGAACTGCGATAATTGCTTCAGACATCAAGCCTTTTCCCTGAAAATTGGGATGTAAATCATAGCCTACTTCCGCCGTTTTAAGATCTTCTGAAAAATGCCAAAGCGAAATGGCTCCAATCATTTTAAGAGAATCCTTCTCAGCTATTTTCCAATATATATTCTTACCTTTCTGGATTCCATCTGAGATTTTGTTAATAAATCTATCTGCATCCGCTAAGTTTTCTGGAGCCGGTCTGGCAATAAATTTATTGATCCCTGGATCTGATCTTAAAAAAAGAATTTCTTGATTATCAGATAATTCAAGATTCGAAAGGGACAATCTTTTGGTTTTTAGAATTGGAAAAGGGCTAAAGTTCATTTATATTTTTTAACTGAAAGCATATAATTCATGCACAAGCTAAATAATATATTTTAAAAAATATCTTAGAACTTTAACATAGTTAGACCAAGGAGTTTCCAATTGCTTATCTGAAACATGTGTTTCTATTTTATCAAAAGCATCTTCGATCAAAGCATCATGTAATGGACGAACAAAAGTAATCCATTTAATACTTCCTTCTAAAGATGTAGTCATAGCAATAGTATGTTTTACCTCAACTTCCTGGTTATTAAATTCCTTAATTTCGAATTTATGAACTCCATTGAAGCCTTTTGGTGCAAGAAATCTAAAAATGATTTCCCGATCAAGATCGTACGATTGAACATCATAAGCTATAGGACCATGTCCGCCGACTGCACCTAATTTTAATCCATCTTTAAATTTCATCCTCGGCCATTTTTCATGTGGCCATACTTTGTCTTGTTTGGTACTTAATGTTCTGAGAAGATCTACAATTTGGGACTTATTTGCTTCAATTTTTCTGCTATGAATATTTTCAATTTGCATTTGAGATAGACTTTCAATAAGAACAAGGCAGGTGGGAAAGAGTTTATATGATTATAGGTTCATAAGTGGATGAGTTTATGAGTTTTATGCCAAAGGCCAAGAATGAAAACGCAAGCATTCTTTTATACCCTATTTAAAATAAGACGTGATCTCACAGATATCGATGAATTAAACTTGCACAAGGTTTGGCAATAGAATTTAGTAATTTGCTTTTGCTCCTTTTTATCTTAATTCTTAATCTCTTAATTTTTCTAGCATCCCATCAAACTCCGGTCTCCATTCAGTAAAGGTTTTCCAACGAATACTTTGCCCATCGCCAAGCTTTCGCGGAATAATATGGTAGTGTATATGAAAGACATCTTGTTGGGCTTCCTTTCCATTACTATTCACCACTTGAACGTGATTGATGCCTAATTTTTTTGATACAACTTTGCTAATTTCCCAACCACTGAAATGACTGCTTTCAGATCTTCATCAGCTATATCAAAGATATTTTCGTAATGCTTCTTCAGTATTACCAATGTATGATAGCGGCGCACCGGAATAATATCTAGAAAAGCATAGACTTTTTCATTTTCATAAACTTTCCATGAAGGTGCATGTCTATTAATTATTTTAAAAAAAATACACATAAAGATAATTTTTTGACCTAAACTCAAATGATCAATTGGCTTAAAAATATCAAATGAATTTAAGCTTATTTGATCAATCTTTCTTTGTTATTCTGAAAGGTCCAAGCGATGATTCTTGTTTTTTTATTAGATGTACCTAAGGGAAGTACCTTTATTTCTAAAGCATTCACAGCTTGCACTTGCTCGTATAAATTATCTAAATTAGATGCTTTCGAAATTAAACTTGTGAACCATTTGCATTGTTTAGCGTACGCTTGGCTTTCTTTAATCATGGTTCCTACAAAGGCCAATTCTCCACCTTCACACCATAGTTCTTGAGGTTTACCTCCGAAATTACGTTTTACTTTTGGAGCATCACGCTGTGTTAAATTTCTTAATTTCCGTAAAGTTCCTTTATACGCTTTTTCGGCAGATTCATGAAATGGCGGATTACAAATACTCACTGTAATTTCTTCATCTGCTCTTATAATATCTTCAAATATTTTCTTTTGGTTATGCTGTTTTCGCAGCTTCAAATTTTGAATTATTGCTGGATTTGCCTCCGCATTTTTCATTGCAGATTGCCATGCAACATCATCTGTTTCACTTCCAATAAATCTCCATCCATATTCATGTATTCCAATAATTGGATAAATACAATTCGCTCCAATCCCAATATCAAGTACAGTAACACTATCGCCTGTTGGAATTTTATTGGAATAATCATCTGCTAACAAATCGGCTACTGCATGCAAGTAATCTGCTCGACCTGGAATCGGTGGACATAAATAATTAGCAGGAATTTCCCACGCTTTAATGTTGTAATGTTTAAATAACAATGCTTTGTTTAAAGCTTTAACTGCCGCGGGCTTAAAAAAATCAATGGATTCATTTCCATATTTAGTAATTTTTACGAATTTTTCTAGCGTAGGATAACTTTTAATTAAATTTTTGAAATCATACCCATTGCGATGCTTGTTGCGAGGATGCAAGGTGGATTTAACTTTATTTTTTTTAGAATTCTCGGATTTCATAATTTATAGGATGGCAAACAATTATCCTTCCTTTTTTCTGTAAATGGCTTGGAGTCCTAATAGAAAATTTCGTAAATACTGATCTTGGCATGCTCGATACTTATTCTGGTTTGGATTTCTAAAAAACGCGGATAATTCGTGAGGGCCAATTGGCTTACCTGCTTTTTTAAAAATGTCTAACATTTCATCTGTTTTTAAATTGAAAGCGATCTTCAATTTTCTCAAGATGATATTATTATCCAAATATTTTTCTGGTTTCACTTCAACTCCTTCTCGCTTCCCTCTTTTATCATTAATCAAGCCATTCAAAAACATCGCTAATTCTATATCTCGAATTTCCTTGAATTCTTCATCATATTCCTTCTTCAACCAATTACTAACTTCAGCCCGATCTGTCTTTAAATCTCCTAAGCCAAACAATTTAATCATCTTTGAATCTTCGTAATCAAATATATATCGAATTCGTTTTAGTATATCATTGTTGCTCATTTATTTTCTTCTTTATTTCAATGTAAAAGTAATTAAAATAAAAATGGTATTTGAAAAGATCTGAGCCAGTAGGTTTGTGAGTTTGTAGGTTTATAGGTTTATTGGTTTATAGATTCATGAGTTCCAAAGTACTAGAAGCGTTTTCAGAACCCAATTGCAAACTGTTACTTACAAGTCAAGATCCGACTATTGTATTTCTCTATTTCATTTTAATTTTAATTTTTTTTTACATTGTAGTTTGTAATAACAAGATAAAGGTTGCAAGATTAGTTAATTTCCATACTAGAGTCTATTTGGGCTGCCATTTCAAAGTCATTATTCGCAAGATTCTCTTTTCCCATCCATACATAGGTGGTGCCTCTATCAATATAATTATCCGCCTCCAATGGTTCAAGTTCAATGGCCTTGGAAAAATCTTCAATGGCTTTATCATATTGCCCTGTAATTCCATACGCTCTTCCTCTCGGCACATAAATAAGGCTTTTGATATATTCATTATTGGACATTTCACAAATATTAAAATCAGCAATGGCTTCTTCTGGCTTCATTTCAAAAATTAAAATGGCCTTATGGTATCTAGCCGCTACATTATTTTCATCACGTCTAAGTGCCTCTTTATAAAATGCAATGGCTTTTTCTATTTCTCCTTTATCACTGTAGCAATTGGCCAATAATTCAAAGGAAGAACTAGCTACCGAACCTAATTTATTGATGGCGTATTCAACATGATATATAGCAAGGTCCAGATCTTCCATTGCCCAATAGCCATTTGCTAAATATATTCTAGCTTGAATGTTATCGGGATAAAGATGTACTGACTGAGAAAACAAGGTGATATGGTCTTTCCACTTTTTAGCCTGTGTTTGTGTGAGTATAATCATTGGTATAGTAATTGAAATTAAACCAATCAATAATATTTCTTTTCTAATTATAATATTCAACTTATCAAAGATATAACCAACCAGCACTCCTAAACCAACATAAGGCAAATAGGTATAGCGCTCCGCGACGAAAGCTGATCCAACAGGAATCAGCTGGAGAACTAGTGCGATAGTTACCAAGAAGAAGCACAACCCAAAAAACACTGGTTTACTTTTGAAATAGCTGTATATTAATATCATAAAATAGCCACAAGGAATCAGCGTATTAAAAAAAGACGATTTCATTTGGATCATTAAGTCGACGGGATGATAAGCCGATTGAGCAAATGGCAATATAAATTTTTGTAAATAAAAGCTGATTCCAATTGATGCGTTCATCAGTTTTTTCATAAAGCTGTAATCTGTTGGTACGATTGCTTTATCTGTTGTCGTATGATCCAAAAATCCATAAAAATCTCCTCCCGATTGCACATTGATTGCAATCATCCCAAATAAAAATGCAATGCAAATAAAAGGGAGTTTTTTTAATTGAAGTGACCAATCCAATATTTCTCTTTCCTTTATAAAATCTATTAAAAATAAGACTGGAATCAATGACACTGCCATCGCTTTCGACAAACATGCCAAAGTAAAGTACAATAAGATCAATCCATAAGTTCGACTATTTTTATCATCTAGATATTTTATGTACTGCAAGCCAGCTAACAAAAAGAAGAAGGTATATAGAACATCTTTTCGTTCAGAAACCCAAATCACTGACTCCACATGCAAGGGATGAACAACAAAAATAATTGCACCTAGCAGCGGCATCCATTTACTTTTAAGAAATAAGCTTCCGATAAACTTAAATACAAGCAATGCATTTAAGATATGGACTATAATATTTGTAATGATGAATGGTTTTGCACTTCCTACTCCACTAAATAATGAATTTGCCCAAAGGCTCAACATAGTTAGAGGATGAAAATTTAAGGAAATAATTTTGGTCATCAATAAGCGTAAATTTTCCCAGCTCGGATTCCTAATAAAAGGATTTTGGGTTACATAGTATTGGTCGTCCCAAAAAACAAAATCATTATTGATAGCTGGATAAAAGGCAATCCCTGTAATCAGCAAAATCAATGCATAGCATAATCGGCTATTAAAAGCCTGCTCCTTGATTTTTAGTCTCGAATTATAAAGATGATTAAGCATGCTTAATTAAATTTATACGTCTTCAGAAAAGAAAATCTACTTTTCTAATAAACAGAATTGATTAAATAAACTTTGATATTTTGAAAATGAAAACATTGGATAGGTATCTTTCAAAATATTCTTGCCGTCTTCAAGATACTTTGAGGCAGTCAACAAATATTTGGATATTAGTAACATAACTCAATAATTTGATGTTAATTTTTAAATTATTTACAAATAAATTTTCATCAAATTAGTTGCCAATTCATAAACCTGACATTTTTTCATGATTTTTTTTCAGTCTAGAGACAAATCTTCATTGCTCAATTTCCAGGACGGATTTTCTTGTCAGAAATGGACATGACTTTACTGATTGGTTGCATATTTTGATTTATTAAAATTGCATTTAAATGTAATGACCTTTCTTTGGCTTCTATCATTAAGGCTTTCACTTTCTCCTTTGGAAACTTCTCCATTTCTTTTACTTTTATATGACGTATCAATTTACCTTTCCCCTCTAATTTTAAATCGTGCGCTTCTAATTCTGCGCCTCTGTTAAATCCCAAATTAACGTGCTTGGTATATACAGCAAGGTGGCAAAAAGCATCTTTCAGAATTTCCGAGTTACTGTATGCGATAGCCAATGCGTTATAATTATCCCAAATCAGTTCATTACATGGCTCACTATTTTCCAAAATGAAAGTTCGCAAATTTTGAAAAAGGTTTTGAATAGTTGGATCATAAGGTTTTAGAAACGCCTCTAGTTGGGGATTCGCCTTCATATTGATTTTTTTTGAGCGATTACAACTAGATGTTGTTGAAAAGTTGTCTCCTGATATTGATAAGGTATTTTTTCTTTGTAGATTATTTCGAAATGGTGTTTCTCTAAGGTATTCTTTAAGAAATGATAATTATGATAATAAACATGCATTTTGTCTCCTGTGCTGCCCAATTCAAAACCTGATTTTTCTTTTTTTCCCTCAATGGCACTTAAATATAAAATTCCATACTCATTTAAAATACCTCTTGATGCTAAGATTAATTCACCAGTGTCTGTACCAGACAAGTAAGGAAGGCAAAACCCAACCATAAGACCATCGAAAGTTTGCTGAATAGTTTCCAGAGATCTTGCATCCATTAATTCAAAATCCGCTTGAGGCACATTTTGTTTTGCTAATTGAATCATGTTATCGGCTGCATCTGTAGCTAATATTTTCAAAGCAGGATTTTTTTCCAATAGATACTTAGTGATATTTCCAGGCCCGCAACCAATTTCCAAAATACTTGCCTTTGATTTTGACAATGCATTACAAAAATAATCATAGCTATTGTTGTAAATAGCTAAATCCATAAATTTATCTTGATAAATGTTTGCTATTTTATTCCAGGTGGAAATAGTTATTCTATATGGATCACTTCCATTGCTCATTGCTATAAAGCTATTACAAAACTATCCAATATTATAAAAATGAAAAAGAATTTGCTAGTTATGCAAATGGGCTGACCCTCAGATCCCTAGCTTTGGTAAAAACATTTCCCAAATTGGAATTTAGTTGGTCAGCCCTTTTTTGTCTCCAGTGAATTTGTAATCAAGGGACTATATTTTGAATGACTAGAATGGGAATCTATACCCTACTATAAGTTGATTGTATTTAAATAAATTTCTGGCTGTAAAATCTACGTACATGTCTCCTGACCAAACATTTAATGATGTACCAACAATGAAATTTAAGGCTCCAGTTAATTTATCAACATTGTCATCGTTACCAACTTTCATAAATCCTAGTCCAAAACCGATGTAAGGATTCACAAATTCAGACTTAGTAAAGTTATCTAAATGATAAACGAGGTTTGCTGTTATCCCAAAAGCACTTGGAGAACCAAATCCAAAAAAAGATTCTGGCATAAATTCCAATTTAGAAGTATCGCTACCAATTTGATAATGCAGCCTATAGCCCAAATTTAAAGTTGCCGAACCTCCAACGCTAAATCCTGCAAAACCAGACATTCCTTTGTAATGAAATTTAGAAAAAACTCCATTACTATTATCATAATCGTTGGCCGTTTTTACGATTGTTCTATTACTAACTTCTTTATTCGCTACTATAATGGTATCAGATGGATTAGTCTTGGAAATGGTTACTACTTCATTATTCATTCTCTCCAAAGTTTGAACCATCATGGCTCTCAAATCTTCGATTCTACGATTTGTAAATTCCAGTTCTTTATTAAGCTGATCACTTTGAAAGGACTCAATTGCAACGTCCTTATTTTTTAATCCTTTTTCAATTTCGTCCTGTCTTTTTTGGATCAATTCTAAATTTTCAGAACTTTTATCCAATTGATTTTCTATTTTAATAATTCGATCTTCTGCTGCTCTCGTAAATTGAGAGACTTCATTAACAAATTCCTGATTATCATCTTTCATTGCATTTTGAATCTTTGCCATTTCACTAATTTGACCTTTCAATTCATTTAGAGAAGTAGTTAAAGACCCAATTTGTCTGTCTTTATCATAATCTGAAATAGCAGAAGCAATATCTGTCTGAGACTGAGCGGGCATAGGATTTACAGGTTGAGCATTATTTGAAGATCCTCCTTTGGTTGCATCTAAAATTTCTCTAATCAATAATTGAAATTCAGCAGGACTCATTCTAATCTCACTTCTAGATGGTTGAATTTGAAACTGGTCCACTTGATTAGTTTTCTGATTATTCGGATTTACTTTTGAGCTTGGTTCATTTTTATTTAATTCTGATAAAATCACCTCAGCTTGACTTTTCTCCTCGGTCAACTCTTTAACTGTTTGTGCATCTTGATTTGACACAGCTTCTTCAACTTGTGTTTCTAATTCTTTTATACGATTTTCGTATTGGTCTTTTAGTTTTTCAGCAGCTAACGCCCTGTCTTGATTATTTGCTAGTAAATATTCATCAAAGGCTGCTTGTTTCACTTCACTTATTTTCTTTTTCTTTTTACCTAAGCTAAAGTTTAAACTTAGTCCATAATTCAAAGAACTTACTACTTGATCAGGACTAGATAAATCACCAATTTTATTAGAGGTAGTTAGTAAATTTCTTACGAATGCTGTAGCATTAATTTGCTTAGAAAAAGGTAAATCAATTCCAATTCCTCCCATTGCAAAACCTTTGTTAGTTGGAACTAGCGTTGTATCACTTAGTCCAATATACTCAGGAGATGCGTTAATATTACCACCTCCAATTGTGATCCAAGGGGTCAGGCCTTTTCCTTCATTTAACTTAAACCTTGCTTCTCCTCCATACAAACTCAATTCATCAAATCTTGAACCTACTTTGTCTTCGAAAGATTTCATATAAAAACCTCTAACACCCACAAGAGGACCAAAATTTAAACCTAAACTTGCACCAGCAAACCAAGCATCTCTATATGGTAGATCTTCATGAAAATTGATTTTAGATACATTGGCATCTAATGGAATATTTAAACCTTGGATACCACCTGAAAAATTATCAAGGTATGCTCGATCTATGGCTGTAATTTCACCAGGCCTTCTTCCCCCAATGTATAATTCTAAAGATGCTCTAACCGCCCAATTAGACAATCGATCCGTCTCTAAACTTAAATCACTTAGGCCATAAAGTTCTCTTTGTTCTAAAGTCATAAGATTGTTAAGTGCATTGTAATTGTAAGAAGTATTATTCACTTGAAGCCCAATAGTATACCGATCTCCTGCTGATATTTTTATTCCAGCTCCCACGTTTACATAAATTTGCTTTTCCGAAAGCATGGTATCAATTCCAATAGATTGAATCCCTGTTCCGATAGTAAAATAGGGTAAAAATTGACCTCTACTCATATTTAATTTCATTTCTCCACCATACCTTCTAAACTTTAAATCTAACGGGATATAATCGGCAATCTGCGCTTCAGTCGGCTCAAATCCAAAATTAGTTAAATCTGTTTCGCCATTAAGTGATGTGCTGTATAAACCTCTCAATTCCACATACTCTCCAAACCCTAAACCAAGTTGTATTCCACCCATGATTCCATCTTTCAAACCGGAATTTTCGTTAAAGAAGTTATACTCCGCGTAAGGTGATAATGTATAACTTATTCCTTGAACTTGGGAATAAACCTTAGCTGGCATCGAGCTAAAAATAAATAATACAAATAGACCTATCAATAAATTTTTCATTTTTTCTACTTTTACTCTATAATAATATTTTTTTTAATAAAATGCATACAAGAGATTCAGAAAATTCAATTCGGTCACATTATATTTCAAATATTTTTTAGATGTGAATTCTCAACTATTCCAAAGTTTAAGATTGAACAGCTGAAAATTTACTAAACCAATGACATCAGGTCTCAAATTAAACACGTGAAATTGATGGAATAAGTAAATTGAGTAGAAATCAGCTATTAAATTTAAATACTAGTAAAAATTGAGCTTATTTATTACTCAGAATTTTGACATTGGAATTCATAAGGTTTGAAGTTGGGATAATGGTAATATCATTATTGTTATCTTTAATATAAATGCCAGTTGCGGAGATATTTTCAATAACTCCCTGAATACCATTAACCTGTATTTCCATTCCTTTACTAAATTGCTTTCTACTGAATATCCCAGCCAGGACATTAGTCATTACGTCTCGTGAGGCAAAACCATAGGAAATAGCTGCCGAAATTAATACTGCGCCCAAAATTAATAATACGTTTGAAGTAATTATTGAAGTATCAATACCCGCTTGAGAAAGCGCTGTAAGGGTGATGGTAATTAACAATAAATAGAATACAAATACTGAAATAATCTTACCTGAACTGATACCTAATGATTCTGTTGCTCCTCTAATTATATCTCTGATTAAGGACGCAATATATACTCCAATAATAAATATCACACAGGCTATAAAAATTTTGGGAAGGTAACTTAATAGTTTTGAAATTTCAGAGGAAACAGCATCCCAACCTAAAGTATCAGATGCGGTAATCAAAACTAAAAGCAGTAGGATATAATAGATAAATTTCCCAATTATTTGACTTGGAGATAAACTAATATTAGCTTTACTTAAATATTGAGATGCATTTATTTTATCTGCAATAGCATCAAATTTTATCAATTTTAAAACTTTGCTAAATGCATAGGATACAAGTTTTGCAAAAAGCCATCCAAAAATAAAAATAATTATAGCACCTATTACTGATGGAAGCGAGGCTCCTATTTTTTCAAAAGAGGTCTGTAAGGAATTTAAAAATAAATTTGACCAAGTATCTAACTCTTTCATAATGTAACTATGTTTTTTCTTTATTTAAATCTGCGTGAAAAGGTGATTCATCTAAATTTTCAACCAAAATGGAGGCTTCCGTTTGAAATAATTTAACAGTAAATAGATCTATTAAAACTGCTGCATTTTCAATATTAGCAATGGAGTTAAAAACTCCACTTTTTAACTTCGGATTAGTTTCTGCATCTTCCAGAAGCTTAAGAAACTTTTTTTCAATCTCACTTTTATTCAAATTGGATTCACCATCTTTCTTTTCATTCATTTTGATGATCTTTATTATATTGGATTAATATTTTTTCTCTAGATCTCTTTAATTTCATCTTAACTGCACTCTCTTTCAAACCTATTAATTCACTTATTTCTCTGATTTTAAGCCCATCTATATACTTTAAAATAAGCGTATATTTTTCATCCTCTTTCAAATTCTCCATATACATTTCAATCTCTTTTACTTGAAGTGCTAGTAATTTTTGCTCTGATAGATCTACATCGATTATATCCTCTTTATGAGAATCAGTTAATTCAAAAAATGATATTTTCTTTTGATCTCTCAGATATTTCATGCAGGAATTAAAAGTTATTGAATGCACCCAAAGTGAAAAATTCGAACGTCCCTCGAATTGGTTTATATTGGTAAATATTTTAATAAAAATATCGTGGGACAAATCTGAGGCATCATTATTATTTTTTAAAAGGGATTTTGCTTTATAATAAATCCTACGCTCATAGCGCTCATACAATATCTCAAGTACTTCCACTCGGAAGGCTGTAATCTCTTTAATCAGATTCTCATCTGATAACTGTTCCAGCTTAAACTTGAGTTCATTCATTAATTAGATTTCAGAACCTTATTTATTTTATTACTTTTTTAATACCGTGTAAATAAATAAGGAATGAAATTTGAAAATACTCTATTTTTAATTGTGTTAAAATCAAAGCGACCAATCTACTTTCTAAAGTACAAATCAGAAGATGTAATATTTAAATTAATAGGATCACTTATTCTAGAGATTCAAAATGAGGCACATGGTCACAAAAATTATTCTTAATTTTAAAGAATTTATAATTATTGGGAGCTTCTGACTCTTAATTTTCTTATTTCAATGCAGTTCATATTTTGGGGTGAAATGATAATTACTCTCCCAAGATTCACATTCTTCCCACTAAAAATCCACAAGAAAACTTGTCTTAGAATTGCTATCTAGAATGGAGCTATGTAAGGTTGATCGTTATTATCCACCTTTTATATAAATCTACTTTATTTTTCAATTAAGAAAGCATAGATGAATAATAAGAAAAAAACTTTTCCAACAATCATCAAATTGTATGAACAGGGTTTTTATTTATCTGTTACTAATATTTTAAGCGTATTAATATTGGTGTTTACCTCGCGTCCAACCTTTTTCTCCTAAAAACTTATTTCCATCTTCTGCAGCAGGTTCCTCCAATTGAGTTCCCATGCTGTCATTCCATCTGTTCAAATATCCAAACAAAGCAATCACTCCAAGTATCTCTACAATCTCCCCATCGGCCCAATGTTGACGCATATTTTCAGAAATTTCATCTGTCACTGCATTTGGAACGGAAGATGCGGCTATAGCCAAATCGAAAACTGCCCGCTCACCTTCGGTAAAAGCGTCATAGGTTTTATAATCCCAAATATTGTTCAGGCGATCTTGAGGAGAACCATATCTTTCTGCGGCACGAATAGCATGTGCTTCACAATATCTGCAGCCAGTAGTCATACTTGAAATATAAGCCAATTCTCTTTTTAGAGAACTCGTTACTCGACCTTTATTTTCCATTACCGCTTTATTCATTTCTTGAAACGCTAATGCAATTCGAGGCCTGTGCATCATGGTGAATAAACTATTAGGCGTGAACCCTAAAGTCTCTTGGTAAAACTCAGCTAATTCTGCCGCTTCTTTATTGGCATCTTTTGGTAATGGATTTACTAATGGTCGTTTCATTGCTATTACACTTTATGATTTAAATAAAGTGCAAATAACATGAAATTCGCTTAATAAAAATAGCGGATAGGAAACTTTAATGGTTTTTAGGGTTAGGCAATTGAATTAAGGATATTTCTGTCTAAAAGCATTGGAAGAAGTTTCAAAACTAAAAAATCGATATCTATAATTATTTGTTTAAAATATAATGCAACTTAACTCCAAACATAAATGGTTGATTGCTTTTATTTGTTGTTGCCAAACTTCCTCTCATTAAAGGTGTAAAACTCTTAGAAACAGCTACTCCAATCTGCCATTGCGTAAATACTAGATACTTTAACTCCAGTAATCCATCCACTCTGATTCTATTTATTAAATTCCAGTCTTTGTAGTTACCTGTTCTACGAGTTGTCCTAGAAAAAGCGTAAATATTCTCTTCTTCAAATTTAAATCCATGCCCGGTGATTAACCTTACCCTTGGCCCTCCTGATAATGTCAATCGTTTATTAATTTCAAAATTGTAGAGGGCTAAAATATTTAGATTATGAATTTGATTTAAGTCTTTACTCACCCTATTTGAAATTATGCTGCCACTACTAAAATTAGTAATTGTATCTTGTATTATATTATTACCCATTTCTTTTAAATACTCAACTTGTAAGGAAACAGAATTTTTATTTAAAGTTCTAAACTCATAAGAAGCACCCACTCCATATTGAAAAATTCTATTAAAACTACCATGTGATTGTAAATTTATAGATAGTCGATTAGGTGACCTAGTTAACTCATCAAAAGAAATATTACTCACCTTATCCGATATCGAATAATTTTGACTTAGCGTAAATAATTCTGTAGACAAATAATCCAGATCAAAGGTCGATTGAATATTTGAAGTAGGAACTACAGTGCTTAATTTGTTATTTATTTCTTGCTCATTTCCTTTGGATTTAGCAGCTTGATTGATAGCAGTGGTTGCTTCGCTAGATGCCGCATTTGCATTAGTTGAATTAATTTCTTCTGCACTGGATTTTAAGGATGATGAATTAAGCAATTTATTCAAGGAAGCATCTTTTTCATTGCCTGCAGAAACATTGCCCTTACCTTCAGATGAATAAATATCAGCTCTACTTTCTGTCAAGTTATCTTGCTTAACACTAACATTTGAATTGGAGGTTTCAGTCAAGGATGCAGCTGATTTATAAGCATCATCTTCTGAACCTTTTTGACTTAATAAACCCGTATTTAATTCTGAATTTCGACCTTGATTTCCAATTTTACCGTTTCCAACTGTTTTCATTTTATTCAATTCCTGAGTGGGATCAGTCGTTGCTGCTGTAACTGCTACTGTAGCTTCTGTTTTAATATTCGATAAGTGATTCGTTGTTAGATTATTTTCTTCATTTGCACTAATGGCAGATTTAGTTGAACCTGAGTGCTCTAGTTCTGTAGCAGCATTAGTTGCTGCAATACTTTCTGGTCCAGTCTTATTCAAAAATAATTGAGTTAAACCAAAAACTACTGCAACAATTAAAATGCTACTCATTAAATAATTTGGGAACTTGTTCTTGCCTCCAAATTGCTTGTCTTTAGCATAGTTCTCCCACATTTGTTCACTCCCCTTGTATTGAATTTCATCAACACTTTTTCTTATAAATTTTTCTAGTGGATCTTGCGCTCTCATTATATTGATTCTTTTTTAAAGAGTTCTAAAACTTTTTTCTTCCCTTGATTCAAATGCCAATAAGAAGTATTTTCGGTAATTTCTAAGGTATCTGAGATTTCTTTATGCGACCATCCTTCAAAAATGAAAAGGTTAAAAACTAATCTCGTTTGGGCAGGAAGTTTTTGAACTAATAAAAGGAGTTCCTCATTTAAGAAATGACCACTTACCTCTTCCCCTGTTTTAAATTCATTAGTTGACGTCTGATCAATATCTACAAACTTCATCTTACGCCTTCTTATCAAATCAATGGAAGTGGTTATCATAATTTTTTTAATCAAACCAAATTGAGTTTTTTCTTCTACCTGATTTTTATCAATGTATTTGAAAAACTTAGTCATCCCATCATTAAAAACTTCTTCCGCATCTTCCCGGTTTTTAGTATATCTCATGTAAAGCCCAAAAAAGCTCTTAAAGGCTTTTTTGTAAATGCTTTCATAAAATTTTTGCTTTCTTTTAAACATAGTTTGGTAATTCCGTTGTGTATTAGTAATACGGATGCATTCTCAATAACCTTGGGTCAATTTGAAATTTATTTTATAAAAATTTAATATTTTTAAAAAAATCCTTCTTACATCACTGATTATAAGGAAATTAGGCTTAGATAAAAAAATACGAAATTAATCAAAAAAAGACACTTTGTTGACCTTTCTTCAAATTCTCCTTCTCATCTTCAATCACTTAGTAGCCTTCTTAATTAATTTATAAGCCCAAACATAATGACTTGAGGCAGCAGATAAAAAATAGGATCCCACGGAGGTTGACCCTGTCCATTTATATCTCTTTTTTTCAAAAAGCTCTTGATCGCTGTGTTTATCAATTATATTATGGAGTTTAGCAAAGGACTTCTTTACTAATTTTAAAGCTTCCTTTAATTCTATTGAGGTGTACTTCTCTTGAATAGCTTTATTTAATGCGGGTAAAGTTTTCCAAGTATACCCTTTAGCAGGCATATCTGGCTTTCCTCCTTTCATACCAATCTCGTACCATTCCAAGGTCATCAAATTCCAATGATGTAGGTGTCCTAAAACGTCTTTTACATTCCGATTTAGTGTTCCTTTGGGGAATTCAGCTTCACGTTTATTTTCAGGTAAATCATCGATGAGCTGCATTAATTTATTAAAGTTAGCATTGCCAGTTTCAATCAATGCAGCTTTGGTAGTTGGTCTTGGCATTGTGATTTATTTGGAGCTATTTAGCATCTAGCGGTTTTGCGCTTTACTCCTACTCTCCCTTTTTCAATTACTTTATCAATCTTTTCTACAGCGAGTGGCACTTTGCAATTCACCTCTGCCATATTCACTTTTACTTTTCCAATTCGTGATCCTGCAGCTTTTGCTTCTTCTGATAACTCAGGAATGTAAGTACCTACAGCAATTATAAAATTATTAATGGTATAACTCACTCGATTTTCATCTTTATGCACCTCTGCTTCAGCTTTTTTTAATAATTTTTTGTAGATCTTAAGATCCAAATTATCACTTTCATTTAATGAAGCATAGGAAGATAGAGTTGACCATCCAGCCGCTTGAATATTCTCCTTGTCTGACTCCAACCATTCTAAACCTAGTTCAAATCCAAATGGGGTTTCAGCAGCAACCCAAGGCACAGCAAACTCACTGATATAATACCAATAGGCTCCTTCTACCCATTCTTGTAATTCTTTTTTGGATATTTTACTTTCATCTGCCATTAAACCAGCTAAATACATAGCATCCGAATTTCCTGTTTTATAAAGTGCTAAAGATAAGTCATGATTCTTTTTAGTCTTCTTAAGAATCTTCTTCAAATCAGCAACCTTCACTCCAAAAACTGGTTCTTTTGCTCCATGCTTGATATATATATTTTTAGTGGTTGCATCAGCATATCCTTCTAGCTCTTTAAGTACTTCTTTTGTGGTCATAACTTTTCAATATTTATAAATTTAAGCAGATTTTCTTTTTAATAAAAATGCAGAGATTAAAGAAATTAATAATCCAACTGGAAATATTTCTAAAAATGTAATCCCTATTTTCACTAATGGATTTTTGTATAATTCTCTAAAGTTTTCCATTTTCTAGACCTGTTCCGAAATTTCAGAATCTGAAAGGTCACTTGCTTTTAATTTCTCAATAGATTGTTGGAAGTATTCCGCCATAAATTCTTCACCAACAAAGTGAGAAATTACCATCCAAGCAATCACATAAATAATGCTTGCGATCATGGTTAGCGCTAATTATTTTATTTGGATGACCTTCCGATATCAATTTCAAGATTTCATATTCTCGATCATTCAAGCCAATTTCTTTTAGCTTTGAATGATCAATTCCATTTTTTACGGGTTCCCGAATAATTTCAATTTCTTTCTCAGGCTTTAAAAAGTGATATCCTAGCCAAATTCCAATTATAGTAAACATAGTGGCAACCACAGAAGTATAGACATCCGTATCTAAGTTCCCAATAAAGTATCGATATTGGAAAAATTTCATTATGAAAATAAGCAGCGCTAGGATGCCGCCAAAAATCAATATCGTTATGGTGGTGGATTTTTTATTCAAAAAATAAATTTAAGGAAATTTACGAAAATCAGTTCCAATATTCAAGTTCCGAGTTCCGAGAATATGGACCTAATATCTTTTTCAAAAAAAAACTCATAAACTAATAAACTAATAAACTTTCTGAATCATTCACCCCATCATTTTCAAAAGCTTTTCAATCGCTTCGTCTATAGAATGCTCAGAAGTATTAATAATCTCTACACCAAATTCTCCTGCTTGATTTCTTAAATAATTCAACCAGCCTTTCATATCTGGAGTAACTAATTCTGGCTGCCCTCTTTCAATTAGTCGGGTAATCATATCTTTCTCATTGCAATCGATATACACTATTTTATAATCCGAATAATTGAATTTTTCGAATCCACTTTTAATATGAATCCCATTGGTCGATCCTTCAAATACAGTCGATTTATCACTTTTATCAGTTATTAATTTTTCAATCCATTGGTGAGTAGCTTTCTCTTGCCAATTTTCGATCAAAGCCATTTCTTCAGCAGATGGTATCCCTATATCATCAAAATGATAATAATCAAATAGCTCGGGATAGGTATTTTCCATTTTTGTTACAATGGTGGTTTTACCAACTCCTGATGCACCCGTAAGAAATAGAATCATAATCAAATTTTATTTTCATCGAATATATTAGCACTAAAATAGTTATTTTATCAATTTTATTCCTGTTACATTTCAGTTACTTCTCTAGTGATAAAAGCTTGTCGAATTAAATCTCTAGCAGGCACTTGTCGAATGTCAAAAGCTTCCATAAAACCATCATCAACATATGGGATATTTAATTTTTCTAATGTGTATTCATTATTCCTTATCTCGATTATCCCTATTCGTACTTCCGCTTTATTGAAACATTCAGCTGATCCCAAATTTACATATCGGCTTTTTCCAGTAATATCACTTGCATTGTGATCATGGCCATAAAAGATCAAATCTACAGTATTATGTTTAAATAAAAAGTCTAAGTTTGTTTCATTAGGTTCTTTAACATAATATCAAACCAGTTCTTTTCTTCATTGAGCCCATAATGTACAAAGCTAATCTTCAACGAAGTAAATTCATAGTCAATTTCAAATTTCCAATTGCGTACTTCATCTTTATATTTTTGACCTATTTGAGAATGCGTCCAATTTTGGTGATCCACTTCATTTTGTTTCATATAAGCGGGAATGGGCTCAGGCAATCCAAATCTATAGCAGTGATCGTGATTGCCCATTATAAATTCCATTTCTTCAATCGACATGGCTAGCTCCATGGTCTCTTTTGGATAAGGACCGATCGCTACTAAATCTCCCACATGAATAATCTTATCGCATTTATTTGATCTAAATATTCCGATGGCTTTTTGAAGAGCTGGTAGATTGGCATGAACATCTTGGAAGACTCCGATTTTCATAGGGTATGATCCCGTTTATTTATGTACTAATATTTTTTTAATTAAAACAATTTGACCTAAATGATAGTACGCATGTTCTAAAATACCACTAAAATTATAATAATAATGTCCGTATTTTTCTTCTAAGAAAATAGCTCCTAATTTATCATCAGCTAATTGCTCTATACTTTTCGCAAATCGTTCTCCATCATCCCAAAGATTATCAAGAAAATTCTGCCACTCTTTTTCTGAAGTGATTGGTGGATGAGTGAAGCTCAGACTATCTTTAGCTGCAAATGGATTACCTTCTAAAAATTCATTAACCCTACATGTATAATAATTTATGTGATGCGCAAGCGTTGCAATAGTATTTAAATTATAAATTTCAGTGGTTGCCTGCTTCCATGTTACATTAGATAAATGTTCTTTCAAACTCGATGCTGTCCAATTTCCACCAAAATATATCCCTCGAACTTGTTTTGCTATTTCTTTCGTAAGCTGCATTTTAAAAAAATTTATATAATATTAAAATACAGAATTTTGAAATATTTGCAACCTAATTCAATAGCCTTAACAAATTATTCTATGGCGTGATGCATGTAATTTTGAAAAACTTGCCGAAGGTTTAATGGTTGATAGGGAGAAATTTGAACCATTAATATGCCAATCAACTCTTCCTCTGGGCTTATTCTAAAATAAGTACCAACGGCTCCTCCCCAACCATAATTGAAATATTGGTCATCTTCATAAATTGAGAAGCCTAAGCCAAACCCAGTTGCTCCTCGTGGTAAATTCATAGCGGGATTATGCTTTTGAATTACTGCCAAATGATTTTTAGTCATTAGTTCTATAGTCTCCTTCTTGAGAATTTGATGACTTTTATACGCTCCATTATTTAATAGCATCCTACAAAATTTCAGATAATCTAAAGTTGTGGAAACTAAACCGCCACCTCCATTATAAAAACTAGGATCATTTAAATATCTATTTTGGTCTCTTACCTCAGCAATGGCCAATTCACCATCCGAATCTACTCGATAACCTGTTGTAAAATGCTGTACTTTTTCTGCAGGCAAAGAAAAATGCGTGTCTTTCATTCCCAATGGTTTAAAAATATTTTCTGTCAAATAATCCAACAAACTTTGACCACTTAACTCCTCAACCAAATGGCCTATAACATTGGTAGAAAAACCATATTCCCAATCTGAACCTGGTTGGAATGTCAAAGGCAAACTACTTAAACTCGCTAAAAATTCTTGTGCATTGGCACCACCCATGACATTTGCTTGACGGTATAATTGATTCAAGGAATCAACAGGTCCTCTACCATAGCCAATTCCTGACGTATGTCTCAATAAATCTACAATCTTTATTTCATGAGCATCAGCTATATTTTCATTTTCTGAAAAAGCCTTCATTGATTTAAAAGATGGTAAATATTTTGAAATGGGATCCTCTAATTTTATCGTGCCCTTTTCCAAAAATTGCATTAAAGCCACCGAAACTATTGGCTTAGTCATTGAAAATATCCTAAAAATACTTTGCTCGTCTAATAAAATCTCTTCTTCTTTACTTGCATGGCCATAAGAGTTAAAATGAATTAGTTTCCCTTTTCTAAAAATGGCGGTTTGGATGCCAGCTAATTGCCCATTATCAACCATAGAATGAAAGTGAGCATCCATTACATCTAAAGTATCTTTTGACATTCCAACAGCCGCAGGTTTGTCCAAATTAAAATCCTCGAATTGCGCAAATAAAATATTACATGAACAAAATAAAATCAATGAAAAAAACAGCAACTTCATAGGCTATGATTAAATAGTAAAAAACCAACAGTAATTCTTTTCCAAAGTAAATGATATTTTATAAGATTTAAAAATGACAGCATCATCCTTATAAAAGTAGAACGTTAGCAAATCTTTAATATTTTAAAATCTTTTCGATTTGAATTTCTCCAGACTGCAAATTTTGGTATTTTAATAAATAGGTTCCAGCTGACCAATTGGAAATATCTATGTTCAAAGATGAATTTGAATTAAGAATCTTAACAAAAATTGGTTTACCGAATAGGTCAATAATACTCAGTTGACAATTACTGGTTACCTTAATCTGTAATGAGCCAAAAGTCGGGTTGGGAAAAACTGATATTTGGGGGGATTTATTATCTGTGGGATCGAAATTTGAAGTACTTGGGTTATTTTGAAAAACTCTATTATCTCCATTTTGAAAATTAAAATTGAGCAACTCGTTAAAAATAAAAGCTATAATATTCTCAAATTGATTAGCAATGGCTGGGTGAATCGATCTTGGGATATCAAAATCAGCACGGACTGGTTTTTCAAAAATAGCCATATAAGTAATCATACTCGCTAAAAAATAAGTACTGCTTCTGCCATGTGGTGCATCATCTTCATATAATTCATCTAAAGGAATTTGATTAGCCAACAGTTGCTCATGAATCCTAGCAATGATTGGTCCTACCGGAATCATTCTAACATTAGATGCTTCGTGAGATTGCATTAAGAAGTCTTGATATTCTATCCACCAATCATGGAATTCGCCTTGTGTATAGGTATTATAAGCATCGAATTGAGTTTGAGAGGGCGGAAAATCGCCATTCAAATAAGGAGCCATATCTGGCCAATTCTCATAAATATAAAAAGCAACATTTTCCTCTTCATCATTTATCCAGTCAATGATAGTTTGAGTGGCACTTAAAGGAGAGATACCTGGCTCTGTTGGATAATCCTGATTCGAGGATTGCCATTGCGCAAAATTAGCAGCGGTTATTAATACCTGATTAAAATTTGCGGCACTAAAGGGCTCATAGTCTGACTCCCAAACAGTGGGCACCTCCGCAAAACCCCATTGCGAAGTAGGTGGTAAATTGGCATGTTGTGGCAAGAACCCAAATTGTCCTGTGGCAGCAAAATACTGGTCATCATGTGCTGCAAATTTATAAACCCAATGGGCAATGGCGCCCTCATTGTTTGTAGTTAAATTAGATTCATAATTTACCAAACTATGGCCAAACATAAACATTCTAATAGAATCTGTTTGAGCAAATAGAGATTGAACAAAGAGGAGGAATAAAACAAAGTTTATTAATTTCATTTAATCTTAAATACTTTATATCTAAGATACACATTCTTGATAAAACGTTGCTCCATGGAATGTCTACTTTAGTATTCCGAACGCTTGGACGTAAAACTTGAAATTTTTACTTATTTAATATAAACGCCATTTGTTTTTGATATTCCTGATTTGATGAAATTGTATTATGTCCCACCCCTTGCAAAATATGGAGATCAATTTCAGCATTGATTGATTTCAATTGTTGCGCATGGCTAGCTGGAATCAATTGATCATGTACGCCGTGAAAAATAGTAATGGGAAGTTTTGCATTTTCAAGATAGGCTCCAGATTCTAGTTTATATTTTAAGATAAAAGGTGGCACAATTTTAACCATTTTCATTACTAAAGATTTTAAACTAAAATAAGGTGCCATTAGAATTAAATGTTTGGGATTATTATTTACTGCTAATTGAGCGGCAACTCCTGTTCCGATAGATATAGCTTGAATAATAATTTCAGATTCCCGATAGTTTTCTTTCAAGTAATTGTAAGTCCTTTGCCCATCCTCCACAAATTGAGCTTCATTAATTATTTTACCATCACTTTTGCCATATCCACGGTAATCAACATAAAATACATCAAAATTATTTTCCAAATATAGATAGGCACCTTTCGCCCAATTCCGGATTGCTCCTCCATTTCCATGAAAAAATAAAACGACTCCATTTGAATTTTCAGCTTTAAAGTGTAATGCATTTAAATCAATTCCATCTGCAACATTTATATAAACTTCCTCAAAGTTATAAGCAGATTTAAACGCTTGTGATTTTGGAATAGTGTTAGGATGGAATATTAATCTTTCTTGAATGAAATATAGAATCACCAATGAAAGTAGGTATAATACGATCCCAATCTTAAGTAGATTCTTTAATATTTCCATAGCTACAAAACTCAATAATTGCTAATAAGTTGTAATATGGTTAAAATAAAATGAGCTAGAAATAATCTTAATTCGACCAAACTGCGTATCCTTTTCTTTTTAATTCTAGAGTAAGTTGAGCTTCCATCTTTAATGCCTGATCTTTTGTCATTAAGTTTAAATGTTCTGATAAACTGGGTCTTAAGTAAAGCCCATATTTTTCTACGATATTTGAGGAAATTTTATAGCCTTTTTTATTTCTATGCCCAGATTTATGTTGTTTGAATCGCTCTTGTGGTTTCTTGCTTGTCATACCCACGTATAAACATTCTAAAACTCCATTAAACTGAGGATTCGCTTCTCTAAATTTTTTATTTTCTGAAAAAACGCGCTTACTTAATTCAATTACGTATACGTTGTATCTTGGTTTGGGCATAATTTAAAAAGTGGATTTAAAAATCATGTTAGCTGCTTCAATAAAAAAGAATGGAATACTATTCAAGATAGTATTGCATTTAAATAAAGCTTATTAGTACATTCATTTTTTAAACGTCGGTACTTGAGTTTCAATTTAAAAATAGCAATTATATTTAATGGAGCCTTTTGTTTTAGCATTTTTAATTCCTTGCGTTCTTTACTCCTTAAATTTTTTAAATCTTCTATTTTACCTCTGGCGTGAAATGAATTATTCATAGTATTTTTTTTAGGTATTAATCTTATCTAAACTAATGAATCTTAATGATATACTCAATGTTCAGCTTTATTTGATTTAAATATTAATTTATATTTCATAAGCTGAATTTCACAAATGCAATTTCATTCCTTCATGCGAAGCCATGAAGCCTAATTTTTCATAAAATCGTAATGCTTCTGGTCTTTTCTTATCTGTTGTGAGTTGGATTACATGTGCTCCCATTTTTTTAGATTTTGCGATTGCCCACTGAAACATTTTTTCACCAATTCCTTTACCGCGTTGGTCTGCTCTAATTCGTACCGCTTCGATTTGAGCTCGAATTCCGCCTTGATAGGTGAGGTATTGAATTAAGGATAATTGGAGGGTTCCAATAATTTCTTGATCCTCATTTTCGAGCACAACAAGATTTTGATTTGGGTCGCTAGCTATATTATGAAATGCTTTGTTGTATTTATCAGGAAGTGGTAATTGGTAATCTTCTCGGAGGTGTCCCAGTTTATCTTGGGCAATCATTTTAATGATTGCCGGCAGGTCTTTTTCAGTCGCTCGTCTGAATTTCATTTAGTAAAAATAATTATATTTTTTGAAAAATGACCCTCCGAGGGTCCCGAGGGTCCAACCCGGATCCAACCCTCCGAGGGTCCAACCCTCCGAGGGTCCCGAGGGTCCCACCCTCCGAGGGTCCTAAAACTCAGGTAATAATTCAAAATTATCTTGCACAGAATCATTAGCTGGCGCTCTGAAATACGGATTTCCATTACTTGGGTGTATTAATTGCAAGCCTTCCAAATACACTCCCGCCTTGTCTTGTAATGCAACCGCATCCGCAGTATTCAATTCTAACCCATTTTCAAATTTAATTCTAGTTATGATTGTTTCTTCCCGTCGAATTTCTGTTGGTATTAGACAAGGACAACATAGTTTACCTGCGGGGATTAAGAAATCCGCATCTTCGGGCATTGGAAATATTTGTAATGGAGACCGCAATGTGCCTTCCTCTAAACGAGTCAAAACGTCTTCCAATTCTATAGTTATTTCAGTATTATTAGAAGGCACTTCATAGGTCAACTGTTTTAATTCCTCCCCATCATAAATACTTTCTTTTATTTGAGCACGATTAGGTTGGAACAATTCGGCAGGACTAGACAATCCAGCAACAGCTAATCCATTTCCATTTAATTCAATTTCATTAAACACTGCCTCTACGGTTACCATTCTAATAAAAAGAGGATCGTCCTCATCTATTAAAATAGGAATAGAACTAGGAATTGCATCTAGTACACCAATTGAAAATCCATCTTCAGGGGACGATGGAGTTGCCAGTTGAACAATTTGATTTTCGCAGGTTAATCCTGCAATCAAATTTCCATTATTATCCTTTCCAAGTATTTTCCTTTCTAACACTTCTCCAACAATAAATTCACCCAATTCTAAAATAAAAACAGTTGTTAAACCTAGACCAACCGCTGGAACCAAAAGTAAACCGCCAGTGAATAAACCTATCAATAAACCCAATAAGGCTCCTATGGTGAACGCAAGCACATCTCCCCAAAATCCAGTGTCAATATCTAAATCTGTATCTATAGAAAAAGTTAATTTTCCATTCCTAATTTCTGGCTTCAACACTAATTCAAGAGACACATCCGCGTCTGGCCAAATGTCAATCGGCACCACGCCTTCCAATGTAAATTTAATACGATTCTTATTTAGAGAAAAATTAATGAAGGACCAATCTCCCCTTTTTTCGTCTCCTGGCTTTGGTAAGGGATGTGTACCATCATCATCTCTCAAAGACGTATGCCAGATGTCATTAGCAAATCTGCCAAAAGTTGAACTTGCAATGCCTAATGCTATGTGCTGATCAGTAGGCAAAAATGAGATAGTATTTGCAGGATCTCCCCTTTCCAAATGTTCACTATTTGGCAATGGTTCTTCTGATTGCGGAGAAGCTCTCAAAGCTAAATTGAATAAAAGTGCCATAGCATTCTCATGGTCTGCATCTCCAATGACTTTTTGTAAAATTGGAGGTCCTGCCAACTGACCTAAATTTGGAAGTGCAATATTGAAAGTGGTATTATTAAAATCCGCTACGAATGAAAATTGATTATCAACGATCGATAAACTAGCGTTCACTTCTATTTTAACACTTGTGATTAATACTAGATCTACATCAGGATCATCTACAATTAAAATATCTGTAATAGTAATTCCGTGTGGTAATGCAATGGTTCCATTGTCAACTAAGGTTTGAATGGCAGTTAGAAACCAGCCTCTTCCGATCATTAGTTCAACATCAAAACCAGATTGGATTTTTGAAGGATCAATCATTTTATTGGTTTATAGGTTCATGGGTATGCGTAGTAAAAGATACAATTTTATTTTTACTTGTCAGCAAAACATGAAACCAATTTTAATATTATAAAATTTTAAGGTGATGAAATAGCTTTTGAAATTAACATTTAGATATAATTAAAATTAAAAATTTAACAGTTGAGTTTATGTTATACAAAAACCTCGCAGATTATAAATTTGGCATATAAAAGCTATGTATTTTGGTTAATAAAAATGGATAATTATAAGAAACAAGATCAACTTTGGAAAATTTTTTTATGCCTAATTGCCGCCCTAATACTATCTGGAAGTGCAATCGATTCACACGCACATAAACGAGGAAGTAAAGATTGGGTAGTCAAAACTAAAGACGGAAATAAATATATTGGAGATATTTCCAAAAGAGAACAAAATTAAAGTGTAATGCAAACTGAAGTACTGGGTGAGATACGGATAGAAAAGGACGAAATTAAAAATATGGAGGAAGTTGACCAATCACAAATTGTGGATGGTGGATTTTTAAAAGTCAATTCAAAAACCGCTAGATACTTTTTTGCTACAGTGCCTTGGGTTTAAGAAAAGGTGAAGGGTATTATCAAAACACCTGGGTTTTAATCAATCAGATAAATTATGGGATCACTGATAATGTTAGTTTAGGTCTCGGTTTAGTTTCACTTTTTCTATTTAGTGGAACTCCTACTCCTATATGGTTTACTCCCAAAGCTTCTTTCCCCATCTCTGATAATTTTTCACTTCGTGGAGGAGCCTTAGTGGCAACCATTCTTTCTGCAGATAATAATTTTGCTGGTTCAGCTTATGGAGTGGCCACTTTTAGAAATGAAAATGGAAATCTAAGTTTGGGTTTAGGATATGGGTTTGCAAATGGAGTGTGGGCAAATACCCCATTACTAACAGTTAGTGGTATTACTCGTAAAGGCAAAAAATCATTTTTAATGACAGAGAATTACTTAATAGGAATTTCAAGAGTAATCAATACGGTAAATTTTATCGGAGGACGTACTGCTTAGAAAATTATACAATTAGATTATGGGCTTGTGGCCTCCTTAAATTCAATAGGTGATAGCTTTGTAGCTAACCCTTGGTTGAGTTTGGCCGTTCCATTTGGGAAGAGGTAAGGTACTAATCTTGAGTCTATAGATATTGAAAAATTTAAAATTAGCCTTTTAAGGTCTGGTTTGTAATTAAGCAAAATCCCGAGGGTTCATGACCCTCGGAGCGTTGCGCACCCTCGGAGCGTTGTACACCCTCGGAGTCCCGAGGGTTCATAACCCTCGGAGCGTTTCGCACCCTCGGAGCGTTTCGCGCCCTCGGAGCGTCAACTACCCTCGGAGCACTTTGTACGCTCCGAGCGTAAATTCTAGCGCTTTAAAATAAAAAGTGTTAAAGTTTGGATTTTATAGGTTACCTTTTCTTTGCTCAGGGTACTAAGTATTAATCAAAAGATTTACACTATGCCTTATCAAAAAAACTTATACGAGCCAGATGTAACTTATCATCTATGTAATCATGCAAATGGATTTGAAAATTTATTTTCGAATAAGAATCATTATTTGATGTTTATCAATAGATATATCGAATATTTTGATGATATTTTCGAGACCCTTGCATTTACTTTAATGCCAAATCACTATCACTTGGTGGTAAAAGTAAAATCTGTAAATAAAATTTTAACCGATGCTTCGGATTATCACATTGCTAAATTTTCACTTGATTTATCTGACAATGCTATATATTATAATTTAAGCAGATTTATTAGCTATAAAATGTCAGCTTTCTTAAATGGATATGTACAAAAATATAATAATACGACTGAAAGGAGAGGTGGTTTATTTAGAACAGACTCAAAAAGAATAATGGTCCTAGACCAAAAATATCTTAAGAATTTAATAAAGTATGTCCATCATAATCCAGTAAAACATGGATTTTGCAAGGATCCAAAAGATTGGGGCTTTTCCTCTTATTCTGATTGCTTAAACAAAGTTGATACCTACGTTCAAGTTCAGGAAACTTTGAAAATTTATGGAGGCTATAAGCGATTTTTAACTTTCCATCTAGAAAAAGATGTCAAAGATTTTCAGGTAATTTATGAATCGGAAAAAATAAATGAATAAAATTAATATGTATTAAAATTGATGATATCCCGAGGGTCCTATACCCTCGGAGCGTCATGCACCATCGGAGCGTCAACCACCATCGGAGCGTCATGCACCATCGGAGCGTCAAGCACCCTCGGAGCGTCATACACCATCGGAGCGTCGCCTGCAATCCATATTCCAAATTAATTCACTTTTAATGGCTGTATATAAAAAGCATTTTATACATTTAAAAAAATATTCCATGAAAGTATTTACATTCTTTATAATTCTCCTATTTTATATCCCATTATTAGGCCAACAAATGGATTTTGAATCTTATAATCCACCATCTACATTAGTCGTACCAGAAAATCCGGTAGCTAGTGCTAAATTTCCATTTATAGATATTCATTCCCATCATTGGAGAATGGGAACTATGGACTTGGATAATCTTATTAATCAAATGGACTCATTAAACATGCAAGTGGTTGTGAATCTAAGCGGACGTGGTGGACAGCAATTAGTAAACATTATGGAAAATGTAAATAATAGCGCCCATAAACATCGAATCATTAATTTTACCAACATAGAACTTCGTTCTATTGACGAACCAGATTGGACTACTGAAACTGTTAGGAAAATTAGATTTGATTTCAAAACGGGTGCACGAGGTCTAAAGATTTATAAAAGCCAAGGAATGACTAATGAGGATAGCTCTGGAGATAGAATTAAAATAGATGATCCTAGGATTAGTCCTGTTTTTGAAGAATGTGGAAAACTAGGTATTCCTGTTTTAATTCACAGTGCAGATCCAAAATCATTCTGGGAACCATTTGATTCAACGAATGAACGTTGGTTAGAATTAAAAACACACCCCCGAAGAAAAAGAGATGCGAATAATCCTGCTCCGTGGGAGACCATTATTCAAGAGCAACATAACATCTTTGAAAATCACCCAAACACAACCTTCGTGGCTGCCCACATGGGTTGGTTTCCAAATAATCTTAATCACCTTGGAAAACTCTTGGATAAGATGCCAAATATGTATGTTGAAATTGGAGCCGTGATTGCCGAATTGGGCAGACAACCTAGACAGGCGAAAAAGTTTTTTGAGAAATATCAAGATCGAGTTTTATTCGGTAAAGATTCCTACAAACCGAAAGAATATCCAACTTACTTTAGAGTCTTAGAAACTGCTGATGAATATTTTCCATATTATAAAAAGTATCATGCTTATTGGAAAATGTACGGCCTAGATTTATCTGATGAAGTATTAAAGAAATTGTATTATAAAAATGCGATTAAGATTATTCCGGGGATTGATGCGAGTATGTTTCCTAAATAGAAAGACGTCGTTAGACGTCATACTTTTTTGGTTTCCTTAAAAGACAATTTTGAATGTCTCTTGATAGGGATTGAACATTTCTTCTTCTTCTTCTGCTGCTGCGAATGCAAATGCTTCTGCAAAGTTCTCTCCTCTTGAAGATCGATTTTATTTTTAATCTGTCAAATAATTCTTTGTGCTCTATAGAATATTTTTAGTTCAATAAAACATCTTGTTCTTTTTTCCATACACAAATTTTAATAACTCCATCATAGTTGTGATATCCATCTGCACCTCCTCCACCGGCTGAAAGCACAATTGCATCTAAATCTTTTGTCAAAATATCACCTTTAGGAAATCTGGAAAGAAATTTAATAACATCTCTTTTACTGAAAAAATGCTTAAACCCTTTGCCTAGTTTCTCAATATGAATTTGAACATCTTTTTGAGCAGTGTTCCAAAAATTTGCTGTCCGTTTATAGTTTTATTTTCTCAACACTTGACCACCGACCACTTTGGGAGTAACTTTCTTTTAATTTCGCCGCCTCATTATTTTACTTTATTCAAGGTATAACCAAAATGATTCGTAATTAGTTCTAAGCTTGCCAATTAAAACATTATAAAAACACCCTGCTTTTAACTCTTTTCAAAAATACTTCTTAACCTTCTTTTTTTCAAAACAGGTAGCACCTCATCCACAAACCATAGATTCCTTTTCAACCAGATATTATGGCGAGGAGAAGGATGAGGAAGGGAAAGATATTTTGGCTAATAAGATTCAAAATTCTGGACAGTAACAGTCAAGTTTTTTCCTTTGCCTCTCCTAAATAATATTGTTGAGCTTATTAACCAATTAATAAAATGAGTTTTACACTCTTCATTTGCGCTAATAATTTGGGATGCCACAATGGAGCGTATTCTTTCCTAGCTAGCAAATCTCCAGACTTTCCTTTTCCCGGATAACAAAATCCCATAGGAATTATTTCAATCATTTATTCATCATAATAGCTTTGTCTATCATATTCCTAACCAATCTTATAATCGATCACCACTTGCATCATCCCATGGAATAGAAGAGAGATGTACTTTAATACCAGGTCCTTGGCAATTGATAAATAATTTATTTTTTGGATAAGCTGCCAAGACAGGATTTACCCCATCTTTTAAAATGAGGCAAACGAACCATACAATTACAAATTTCTATTAATAATTTTTTCATCTCAAAGAAACTCTTCTCTAAGCCAAGGCCACCCAATAATTACAAAGTTTGTCTTTTCTCTGGTTTCCCATTAACAAGGATTTCTGAAACCCAAATGGTATTTTCATTCGAATTGCCTTTGCCCACAACATAAAAATGACAACCTTTATAAGCCAATGGTATATAAAAACGCATGCTAACGGAATCTTCTAAGCATTTAGCTATTTCTACCCGATAGCTTGAATAACTAAACCATTTTAAAATTTCATCATACGAAAATATCTGCTGAAATTTCTGAAGAAGATTTAAAGGCATTACCGCTAGACCTGTCTCATAATCAAATCCATAGCTATCTAGGTGATTAACACCATTGATTCTAATCTGTATTATAAATGTAATATTGATTAAATCATCTGTCGTCATTTTTAATTCTGAATTCAACTTGTAGCCAAATAGCATTTTAGGAAATAAAAAATTATTCTTTATTGTAAATTTATAATCTCCATTTTCAATAGCCTGAAAATGATAAGCTATAGGCCTTGAATTTTTGGCTAATTCACCAAAGTGAGGATTTGGGCAAGCATAAAAAAAATTTACCACCTAGGTAGTTTAAATCCAGTAATGTTATTGTAAATACAATCATAAACCCGTAAAATATTTGAAGTAAACTTTTCATTACTATTGGTGTAGATGTATTGGTTAAGACAATTGGTGGGTAAATAGTAAAAATTAAATCTGCATTTCAACACTTTTATTATATTTTCATTTTTAGTTTAATTTGAAGTCCCTCACCTTCCGAACGTTATATAAATCTTCCTTTGATAACGTCCATTCTTTCCTTACCTTTCGATCTCAATGTTATATGTTAATGAAAAACAATAGTGACAGCACTCTTTTTTATAATAAAATAAAAAAATATAAAGGGTCCGTAAGCGAATTATTGAGTCAGCCATCTATTTTTCAATCGCTTCCCATGGATTGGGAAATTATAGTTACAGATATTGAAAATTCGACTAATGCCGTTCAGAACGGGTTATCAGAAATTGTTAATCTTGTTGCAACTGGTAGTATCGTGGCTGTTTTAAACATCGCCGCAAAATACAAAATTGATATTCCTTTTTTCTTTGGTGGCGATGGGGCAACTATGCTTATACCTCCAACTTTGCTTTCTGAAACTATGAGTGTTTTGAATTTACATAAAGCGAATATTAAAAAAGAATTTGATATTAATCTTCGTGTAGGTAGTTACCGTGTTGCAAAAATTTATGACGAGAAAGTTGCTTTAAAAATTGCGAAAGTGAACATCACTGAATTGTTCGCTATTCCAATTATTTTAGGTAATGGGTTGTTACATGCAGAATCAATTATTAAATCAAATGACCATCAATTTGAGCCTAATGTAGAAAGTCTAAATTTGCTAAATTTAGAAGGCATGGAATGCCGATGGGATAAAATTCCACCTCCAGAAAATACCAGCGAAGTAGTTTGCCTGCTTATTGATGCCATAAACGTAGATGAACAAGCTAGCGTTTACAAATCTATTTTAGATAAAGCGGAAAAATTGTATGGACCGCATAATCACCGAAACCCTATTTCCATTCTAAGTTTACGACTAAGTTTTGGTTTGGATAAAATCAAAAATGAGATGGTTCTCAGAAAACCTAGATTTTATTTTTTTGAGACTTTCAAAGCTTGGTTGTCTGTTTTTGTAGGGAAATATATTTATTTTCCTTCAAGCTCGGGTCAAAGCTATCTGAATGATTTAGTCCAACTTTCTGATATCTTTATTCTGGATGGCAGGATAAACATGATCATATCTGGAACGTCTAAACAAAGAACCAAACTGGTTAAATTTTTAGATAAACTAGAATCAAAAAGAAAAATTATATATGGGATTCATGTTAGCAAAGAAAGTATTATCTCTTGCTATGTTCAAGATCGTAAAAAGCACCATATTCATTTTATTAATGGATCAAATGGGGGGTATACTCAAGCCGCTATTTTATTAAAAAAGAAGTTGAAAAATAAAACTCCAAAATAATTTTAAAGCGTCCTTTTATTCTCTACGCTTGCTTCAGAACCTTCCGCCAACATTACAGAACTTGGTTCCATCTCATTTAATACCTTAAAATTAAAACCATAGATTTGCCCAAAGTCTAAATCAATTTTATAATCGCTAACTTTATATTGTTCCCAAGTAGGATGTTTCACCTCATATTCAAATGTTTTATCTTCCTTTATTTTTGTATACCCGTAATAATGTTCCGTTATAAACTCAGCATCTGAGTTTTTTTCGATAGGTAATTTCTTTTTATCGCTCTCAACACTAAAAGTATTCCATTGCGTTTGAAATTTCCATTGATAAGTCGTGATCAATTTATCTTTCTTTTCTTCCCATAGATGCTTCATTTTCATAGTTTGATAATGCTCCTTATACAATGTATTAGCTACTAAGGTAATTGCGATCTTTGGGACAATCTCTTTGATAAATACCACCCCTCTTCTCCATTCATTTTCATGTTTGTGTCTTACATAGAATCTTAGATTTACTTCCTCAAAATTAATGTGGAAAGGAATTTTAAGACCTAATATTTTAGTATTCTTAAACATGAATCCAACCAAACTAACATAATGTAGATTGTTCCAACTGTCTAGTTCTGTTTTATATGGTAAATAAGGTTTTAATATTGCTGGATCAATTTCATAATTTGCAAGTGCTAATCTTTTCCATTCTGCTTTTAAAAAACTCATTTTTTTCTTAATAATTTAAATGGTTTAATGTCCAATCAAAACTTTTTCGATTTCACTTAATTGACCGTCTACCTCTGCTGGAACTTGTAAGTCTAAGATTTCACACATTAAAGGATATATGTGAATGTTCTTAACCGATGGAACTGTAAACCCTTTTTTAATCATCGGGCCATTGGCATAAAAAATTCCATGCATTTCTTTTAATTTAGGATCAAAGCCATGTTGGCCAAATACTTCTTGCTTAGCAGCCTTTTTCATTGCTATTGATCTGATATCTGTAAAATAGTACCCATCTTCTGGGATAACTTGTACTACGCCCCAGTTTTTATTAGTAGGAACATTTTCAAAATGAGGGGTATCTTTGGTTAGAAAAACTTTAAAATGTTGGCCTTTTTCTTTTTCTCTTAATGCCTCAAAAATCGTATTTGTCTCCACATGTTCCTTAGGATGAATATTTACTATGGAGCCGTTATTAATAGTAAAAAACAAGGCATCATCTTGAATCATTTCCACTGGGATATACTTTTCAATGGGTACTTCTTTCATTCCGTGATCTGAGACAATGATTACATTGACAGGTAATCCTGTTGACTTAATTTTTTTAAATAATTTACCTAAAACTGAGTCTAAACTGCTCAATGTCTTTTTCAAAAATTTATCATTATTAGGTCCTACTCTATGACCAATATTATCTATATCAGAAAAATACATAGTTATCATTTGCGGCCTATCTTTCTCTGGTAATGCTAACCACTCGATGGCCTGTTCAACTCTCCGTTCGTTTTTAACCCTTCCATCAAATTTGTAATAATAATCAGGGAAGATTCCTTGTACATCTGCTTCTGATCCAACAAAAAAATAACTTGCTGAAATTAAACCTGATTGAGTAGCATTTACCCAAATTGGTTTTCCACCATAATATTCACCATCTTCCACAGTCTCCCTATTGCGAATACTGTAGGTATTTTGTTTTTCATAATTATAGAAAATATTTCCTAATATGCCATGCTTATCTGGATACATTCCGGTAGCAATAGAGTAATGATTAGGAAATGTTTTAGAAGGATAACAAGGGATTAACGATTCCGCTTTAGTTCCATTTTTAATAAATTCCATTAAATGAGGAGGCTTAAATCTATCTACATAGTCCCATCGAAAGCCATCTAGCGAAATTAATAATACGTAAGGTTTTTCTTTGATCGATTTTCTAGTACCAGTTGTGTTAATTTTCTGACTACAAGAGATAGAATAAACTATTGCTAATAATATAAAAAAGATATTTCTTAAATTCATTTACTATGTTTCGTTTTAATGCTCCTTGTATAGATAGCCCATTTAACCTTTAGCCTAATCACAAAGATTTTTATTAACGTCTACAGTCATTATGTAATATAAATATTGACATAATATTAAAATCATACTCTTTTACAATTGACTCCCATCCACCTTATCGTTATGGGAATGTGTAAAGCCCATTGCCCTTTCTTCTTCGATCGTTTTAATATCCCTAAAAGCAGCAACATAAGTTTTACGCCAATCTTTAGATTGATTCCCATCTGAACCGTGAACTATTCTTTCATCGTGAATAGTTACACTCCCCCTTTTAACTGGCAAATAAACTAGCTTATCTCCAACTCTTTTCTCTATCACTAGGGTATGAGAGTCCTCTCTAGAACCTTCCTTTGGTGAATGATTTCTTAATTGTGCTTCATTATTTGAACCTGGAATGACTTGCAAACACCCATTGATTAAATCCGAATCTGTCAAAGCCAAAGAAAAAGTGGCAGTCCACGTATTTTTCGTTTTTGGCCAATATCCCAAATCCTGATGCATTGCAAAAACTGCATTTGTTTTAGTAGGTTTTTTAGCTAAAAATTGTTCATAGTCCAACGCTGCTTTCCCAGTTTGATATAATTGATCTGCCAAGCTTTGAGCAATTTGATGAAATATATTGTTTATTAATTCTGGACGGTATTTACTGGGTAACATTGCATTTACCAATTGAAATTCTTCAATCGGCGTGCCATATGGTTGCGACATATCGCAAAAATCACGTCCCATTTTATCCGCCTCCTTTCCCATTACAAAATGTTCAAACCATGGATCAATACTTTCTAATTCTGATTCCGTTAAAACTTCATTGATAACGAGATAGCCCAGCTTATTAAATTGCTCGATTTCCTCATTACTTAAGGAATAAGTATTGAATGTTCTACGGTGACTTCCTGAATTTGGGTTGCTGACTTTCTCCATGCCTTTACTTTAGTTAAAGTTAAGATTTAGGAATTAAATGAAGCGTATTCTGATAAATATTTATAAATAGAGAAGTCGAATTTGTAACTGAGAAACTTAGATTCAAGAAAAATTATAGATCTAAGGGAAATCTTAAAAAGAGCGAGGCGAAGGCTGTTAACCACAACCACTTATATTGTTTTCTCGATTTAAATTTCAATCAGATAACGAAATCTAGATCTATAAGTAGGTAGGGACTCTATTTTTTATCAAATATTCTTACAGACATTTCTTTCTCTAATAATGTCTTTTAGTTCAGACAACATTTCATATTCGTGAGGAAGTACTTTTTTAAATGCTTCTTTTATAGCCACGTAAGATCCCTTATCTAATTCAGGAACAAACTTCTTGATTTGCTTTTTTACAAATCTTACATCATTCTTTATCATAGATCTAATTCCAGGTATTTCATGATAATCTGCTTCTATTGCGTAAGCTCTTACCACGTCCCCGTTCTCGAGTGTAACCGGATCTAATTCAATCAACTCTTTTGGAGCATTGGGAGATTTATCTTTAGCCTCCGCGAAAGGTAAGCGCCATTCTTCGTCAAGTCCTTCTAAACCACTGGAAACCAGCAAAATTTCTAGTCCTTTCTCGTGACATCGGTAGACTACAAACCGAACTGTATCCATAACACTCATAAAATAGTTCTTTATTAACGCTATAATAATAATAAAAAGAGCTTAAACATTGTTTAAGCTCTTACAAAAAACGCATTTTTTTTAGAAAACCCTTAAAACTTCTTAGATTTTCTATCTTTTTTATCTTTCATCTGATTAGGATTCACTTCAAAGTTTGGCTGTCCTTGAGGTAAACTTTCTGCTAATTGCTCAAACATCTTGTTAAAGCCAGACCAATCCATTTTATTTAATTCACTCATATTCTGCTCTAAAAAGCCAAATAATTGATTCATATCTAGTTTTCCATCAGGCATTTCTAATTCGCCATCGAATTTGAAATTCTCCATATCTGGCATCTCTAAATCTTGAATTAAGGATTTAAAACTACCCATAGATTCCTTCATGGTCTCGAATGCTTTTTCCATTTCGTTTTCCATTTTATCAAAATCTTTCTCTATTTTCTTATCTGATTTTTGTGCAATAGCCGAAAATGCAAACGCCAAGCATAGTAAAGAAATTAAGCCTAATTGTTTCATACTTTGTTAGTTTATAGCTGTTTAATATATAATTCTATAAATAATTTCATAAATCGCTAATGAAAAGAAAATTGTTTCTTCATCATCATTTATGGTTTTTAAAAGTTGAACCGCTCTGGGATTAATCGTATCCACGGTGTCAGGATTTTTTATATACCCGACCTGCTGCTCTCCTACGGTGACTGGAATTAATTCATTTTGGGTGCGATCAATTTCTGCATAGACTCGCTTCCCATCCGCACTTATTAATTGTCCATTTGCTTTTAAAGTTCCAACTAGATCATTATTTATATAAATTATAACTGACTTCTTCTTTATTAGGTAGAAGAAATCCCACTTTTTAGTGTTCACATATAGTAATGCACTTTTTCCATTCGGCATGTATTCTTTAAACCCATATATCAACATTGGCTCATGATAAATGCTATTAAATAATCCTTTTTTAATTTTACCGATCTTAGTTTTGACAGTTTTACTGGTGTGTGTTAAAGATAACAAGTCGTTTTCCTCCTTTGTCCAAGGTATGAGTACTGCTTGCCATTCTTTCACTTCTTCCCTCATCGCTAAAATATCTTGATGAATCCTAGCTTGACTGGGTTGATAGGTTCCCAATTTTTTTAAAATGAAAGAAAATATGGACATTTGGAATGCTATTATTTAATAAGATAGGAAAGTACGGATTTCAGGTGATTTTAAAGAAAAAGTTTAGGAGTTTAGGAGTTTAGGAGTTTTCTTATAAAATAATACTACAAGCAATCATAGTCATTTTCTCACAAAAGTAATTATTGGATTTTTAACCCAAATAAGATTTCAATGAATTATTATTATATGATTTGCGCAATCGTCGAATAGCTCTTTCTTTTATCTGACGAACTCTTTCTCGAGTCAAGCCAAACAAATCTCCGATCTCTTCTAATGTCAATGGCTTATTACTATTCAAACCATAATAGCAAGATAAGACTTCTATTTCTCTTGGTGAAAGAATAGAGAGTCCATGATTAACTTCATCTTTTAATGACTGATCCATAAGTTTAAGATCTGGTGCATCCATGTTGTCTAAGATCATGAGATCCAGCATCGTTGCATCACCTTCATCTCCTGAAACAGGTGCGTCGAAAGACAGATGTCGATTAGAGCCTTGCATCACGTTGGCTACATCTTTTGGAGTGGACCCTAAAACCTCCGCCAATTCTTCGTTGGTGGGTTCTCTTTCAAATTGTTGTACGAATGAGAGATAGGCTTCATTAACTTTATTGTAGGAACCTACTTTGTTGAGTGGCAATCTTACGATTCTTGAATACTCGATAATAGCTTGTAAAATGGATTGGCGAATCCACCAAACTGCATAAGAAATGAATTTAAAACCTCTAGTTTCATCAAATCGTTTGGCAGCTTTCATTAAGCCAACATTGCCTTCATTTATCAGATCAGATAAGGAAAGTCCTTGATTTTGATATTGTTTAGCTACAGAAACCACAAATCTTAAATTTGCTTTGGTCAATTTTTCTAAGGCCAATTGGTCACCTTTTCTTATTTTACGGGCTAATTCTGCTTCTTCTTCTGCGGTAATCAGATCAATTTTTCCAATATCGTTGAGATATTTGTCCAGCGCTACACTCTCTCTGGCTGTTATTTTATTTGTGATCTTAAGTTGACGCATGACAAAAGTTTAAAGTTATGAGGTGTGTGTTTTAAAATTAACAAAAAAATCTGAATAAAGTTCCTTAAAATAGAAACTGCTCGTTAATTACTTAACGAGCAGTCTTCAAACATATATTTTAAGAATTTAATCCTTATCCTCGATCATTTCTTTCCGCTCTTTCTGGTCTTGGTAGAAGTGCTTTTCTAGAAAGTTTTAATTTACCTGTTTTTTGATCGATACCGATCAATTTTACACGCATTTCATCCCCTTCCTTACAGACATCTTCTACTCTTTCCACTCTTCTGTGTTCTAATTCAGAAATATGAACTAAACCAGATTTGTTTTTGAAGTCAACGAAACAACCATAAGGCATTACCGTTTTTACAATCGCATCGTATTCATCACCGACATTTGGAGTGAAAGTAATGGAGTCTAATCTTGCCAATGCTTTTTCGATTGATTCCTTGTCAGAACTTGCAATATTTACAACTCCTTTATCGTCTACTTCCTCAATTGAAATTACTACGCCACAAGTTTCTTGAATTTCCTGAATGATTTTTCCTCCAGGTCCAATAACCGCACCGATATAACTTTTATCAATGATTCTTTCAACAATTCTTGGAGCATGTGCTTTGAAGTCTCCTCTTGGCGCATCCAACGATTTGTTCATCTCACCAAGAATATGTAGTCTACCAGCTCTCGCTTGTTCCAAAGCTTCTTCTAATTTAGAATAAGGTAAACCCTCAATTTTGATATCCATTTGACAAGCGCAAATTCCTTTCTCTGTTCCTGTAACTTTAAAATCCATATCTCCCAATGCATCTTCATCTCCTAAGATATCAGAAAGTATTGCGTGATTATCTCCTTCAGAAATCATTCCCATTGCAATTCCAGAAACTGCAGCTTTTAAATTAACACCTCCATCCATTAGAGCTAGTGAACCAGCACAAACGGTAGCCATTGAAGAAGAACCATTTGATTCTAAAATATCAGATACAATTCTAATGGTGTATGGTGAATCGTCAGGAAGTACTCTTCTCAATGATCTTTGCGCTAAGTTGGCATGACCAACTTCTCTTCTACCTGGCCCTCTCATTGGTTTTGTTTCACCAACTGAAAGTGCAGGGAAATTGTAATGCAAAATAAATCGTTCGTTTCCTTGGTATAAAGCATTGTCAATCATCATTTGATTGATCTTCGTACCTAAAACTAAGGAAGTTAATGCTTGAGTTTCTCCTCTATTGAAAATGGCCGAACCGTGAGCAGAAGGCAAATAATCAACTTCTGTCCAAATAGGTCTTACTTCGTCAAATTTTCTTCCGTCCAATCGAACAGAATCTGACAATACCATATCTCTAATGGTTTTCTTCTGGATTTTATAGAACGCTTCTTTTACATCCCCTTTATTTTCATCCATCCATTCTTCTCCTTTTTCTTCGGTCAAGTCTTCTATCAACTTTTCTTTCAATTCAGAGAATGAATTTTTTCTTGTTTTTTTATCTAGTGCACCACCAGCTACTTCTAGAATTCCTGCTTTGCATTTATCAGTAACTACGTTTAAGATTTCTTCTGGCAATTCCGGAGAAATAAATTCTCTTTTAATGAGTGCCTTATCTCCAACTAATTTTGCTAATTCTAACTGTGCATCACATTGTACTTTAATAGCTTCATGACCTTCTTTAATCGCTGCTACTAATTCTGCTTCTGAACATTCGTCCATTTCACCTTCGACCATCATCACATTTTCTTTTGTTGCTGCGATGATAATATCGATGTCTGCATTTTTTAAATCAGATCTATCAGGATTAATTAAGAATTTGCCATTTACTCTTGCTACTCTTACTTCAGAGATAGGTCCTGCGAAAGGAATATCAGAAACGGACAATGCTGCTGAAGCTGCTAATGCGGCTAATGCATCAGGCATCGTTTCTGGATCTCCTGAAATCAAGTTTAAAATAATTTGAGTATCTCTCATGTACCCATCTGGAAAAAGTGGTCTAACCGCTCTATCAACCAATCTAGAGATTAGTATTTCATAGTCACTTAATCTGGTTTCTCTTCTGAAAAAGTTTCCTGGAATTCTTCCAGCGGCAGCATATTTTTCTTGGTAATCTACAGAAAGGGGGAAAAAGCTTTGCCCTTCTCTAGTTTCGAATGATGAAACAACCGATGCGAAAAGCATGGTGTCACCTAATTTAACGACTACGGAGCCGTGTGCTTGAGTTGCTAATTTGCCTGTTTCAATAGTTATTTCCCGTCCATCAGGCAGATTAAACGAAGTACTAATAGGAATCTGTTTTCCCATGAATTTAATTTTTTAATGTGTTGGATCCCTGCATTTCAGAAATCCGAAATTTATTTATAATTATTTTGTCCAAAACTAAATGGGAAACCAACTGCAGTTTCCTGCATCCAAACTTGATCTGAAGATATAAGCTTACTTTCTTAAGCCAAGTTTTTCAATTATTGCTCTATACTTTTCAATATCTTTTCTGTACAAGTATTGCAATAATCCTTTCCTTTTACCAACGAGCGTAAGAAGTGTTCTTTTACATGAAAAATCTTTACGGTTACTTTTCAAGTGCTCTGACAATCCTTTGATCCGTTCTGTGAATAAAGCGATTTGAGCTTCTGTAGAACCTGAATTTTTTGAAGATCCACCAAATTCAGTGAAAATTTTTTCTTTTTGTTCTTTTGTTAAATAATTAGGCATCTTAAAAATTTAGAAGTTTACCAAAATAGAATTACGGAAATCCTATGCTAGCTTAAAGCAATTTGCTTTAGGGCTGCAAAGGTAAATATTTTACCGATTAATTGTAGGTTTATTACAGAATTTTTGCTTTTTCCCACAAGACGTCCATTTCCTCTAGTGTCATGTCATTCAGGTCCTTAGATGCATTTTCTTCGATATATTCAAATCTCTTTTTAAATTTGATATTTACCTTTGCTAATGCAGTTTCTGGGTCAATTCCATTGAATCGGGCAAAGTTGATCAAGGAAAACAAGACATCTCCAAATTCTTCCTCCATTTTGTGTTTGTCCTGAGCAGTATCAAATTCCACTTTAAACTCCTCCATTTCTTCCGCTACTTTCTCCCAAACTTGGTCAGAATTTTCCCACTCAAAGCCTACTTGTTTTACTTTATCTTGCATTCTGTAAGCCTTTACCATGGATGGTAGAGATTTAGGAACACCTGATAAAACTGACTTTTTGCCTTCTTTAAGCTTTAATTGTTCCCAATTTTTCATGACATCTTCTTCTCCATCTACTTTTACATCGCCATAGATATGCGGATGTCTATTAATTAGCTTATCACAAACTGCGTGAATGGCCTCGCCAACGTCAAAAGCATTCTGCTCTTCGGCGATTTTAGAATAAAACACCAAATGCAACATAACATCCCCAATTTCTTCCATTATCTCTGACATATCTTTATCAAGTATGGCATCAGCTAATTCATACGTTTCTTCTATTGTTAAATTTCTCAAACTTTCCATGGTTTGTTTCCGATCCCAAGGGCAACCTTCCCTCAATTCATCCATGATCTTCAGTAATCTTTTAAATGCCTCTGCTTTTTCATTATAATTCATAGTCGAAAACTTTATTTTTAATAACTTTGTTACAAAGTAAAATTAAGTAAAAAAAGTCATGGGTGAATTTTTATATATGCTGCTAATTATTTTTGGAATCTTTGGAATTTCCTTTCTCCTAATCAACATTAGATATATAGTTATCGGAAAAGAGTTCAGAGGTACTTGCTCTTCTAACAATCCCATGTTAAAAAATCAAATTGGTGATTGCGATGTATGTGGTAAAACAGCAGATGAAGTATGTAAAATGCCTGACGTAAAATCTGCATCCTAAAATTAATCATCAAATCTTTTCTTTATTTCTGTGACCTCTTCATGTTATCACGTCTTAAGAGTGTAACAAGCGAAAAATTTCATTCAAAATATACTACTATACTACTTGACTTTTACGCTACTATTTAACTACTTACCTTAGGAAAGTAAGTATTAAATAAAAAAAATTATACCTTTCTATAAAGGTAAAATTAGAAGCCATTCTGTTTAGGAATGGTATTCTTGTTTTAGGTAAATCCTCAACTCAAAGTTTTAAACATTACATTAGATATCTTTATAATATGGACATGTGATAACTCGAAAATCAATCGTCTTATCAGCGAAGGACATTATTTTCCTCTCCAATGATTCTTCACTTTGATGACAACTCCGATGTAATTGAATTTAAAGTTCTAAGCCACTTGAGAAAGTGGCTTTTTTTATTTTATAAATCGTTTAGATTATGGTGTTTTGACTAGTGACGATTAATTGATTAGCTATGATTTTAACTTATACAAATGCCCCATTATATCTTGCTTAGTTTTCATGTATTCTTTATTTTCGTCTTTGGGTTCAATAATAATGGGCAATCTTTTGACAATTTTTATCGGTGACTTTTCTAATGCATCAATCTTTGTAGGATTATTTGTCAGCAACTTTATAGAAAAAATACCCAGATCTTGCAGGATTTGAACTGCTGTATCGTATTGTCTCTCATCGGGCTCAAAACCCAAGTGTACATTGGCATCAACCGTATTCATTCCAGTGTCTTGAAGATTATAGGCTTTTAATTTATTTATCAATCCAATCCCTCTCCCTTCTTGACGTAAATAAATTACTACTCCTTTATGTTTAGCGGCCATTTTCATTGCTATATCCAATTGTTCTCCACAATCACATCTATTTGACTTAAATAGATCTCCGGTCATACATTCTGAATGCACGCGCAAAAGAACAGGCTTATCAAAGTCCACTTCTTCATGAACCATTGCTATATGAGGCATATTTTCAGTTTTAGAATCACTGTAAGCAATGATCTTAAACGGTCCCCAATCTGTAGGTAAAATCGCCTCTGCTTGTTTCTTCATAATTTATTTATCAGAAATTACAATCAATTTTGATTAACATTTAATGCTTTATAAGTAATAACCTAAATACAAAGATACGGTTTAGAGATTTAGTAAGGAATTTTAGTTCATGAATATTAGACCTTAATAATGCATTAAGGTGCCTAGAAAATTTAGGTTAAAATCCAAATGAGAATTCTTAAATCAAGGAATGACGAATCTATCTCCATTTAATACTTCAATACTATGGATTGCGCTGGTTTACTAACCTTATCATTTGGGAGGAGGAGCTAATATCAACTTAGGCGTTGAGCCAATTTGTGGGAAAGAACGGTGATTTAGCCTTTTGTAATCCTCTTATCTTTTCATTGCTCGTGATCCTAAAAAGTATCCACTACTTAAAAGAAAGACGGCAAGAATAACAGAAATTATTAACATCATCTACTAGTTTAATAATCAGTAATCTACACTGTCCTTGGGTATGCACAATATGAGTATTTAATTATACTTCTCATAGCTTGCTGATATATTTATTTTTATCGTATATTTTTAAATAGTTTATAAGTTTATAGGTTGATAAGTTTATGGGTTCGTTTAGATTTTTTAGGGTTAAAAAGTTTAGGAAAAAATTGGTTAAAAGCGCAAACTATAATTGATATATATGGTTAGAATTAGGTCAAGAAAATATCAATTTATAAAAGACAAAATAAATATGAACTCTTGCACTTTTTCTTAGGTCGAATTAAAGAAAATTGTATATTTGCATTCCAATTTTACAATGGTAAAATTATTGACTTGGTAGCTCAGTTGGTAGAGCAACGGCCTTTTAAGCCGTGGGTCCTGGGTTCGAGCCCCAGCCAGGTCACTTTAAAAAGCACAAATTATTGTTTATCAATAGTTTGTGCTTTTTTACTGTGCTAGTTCGCAGAATAACATTAAATGAAATCTCAAAGAAAAAAGGCTATGAACAAATAATTCATAGCCATTCACTTATAAAGGATATATTTATAATTAGTTTTTGATTTATAGAAAATCAATCTTTTGAATATATTCTTCCAATTCATCAATAGCCTGTCTGCTCATATCATATGCTAATTGAGACTCAAAGTCTAATTCCAAATTTTGTGATTTAATATTCATGTTCCATTGTTTCATTTTCTCTTTCTTTACACTTAAAGCTTCTAGCCCTCTTTGAGTAACATTATCTTTAAGCTTAGAAATGGTTTCCGGCTCATGATCTAATTGAAGTTTCTTAAGCATTTGGAATTTTGCTTTTAATCCGCCTTTAGAATAATGATTGAACTCAACATACAATTCAAGTACTTCATCTGATTGAGCATTTTGTAAATAATCAGTCTTTACTATCAGATAGTTTATCAAATTCATCTTGTACTGAGGTAACAATGGGTTTGATTCAAATTTTTGGACATTCATTCGGTAATTCTTGATGGTTTCTTCCCATCCCTTCTCATAAAGTAAAATATTGTTAATGCCTGTTTGATCTAAGAAAGATTGCATATCATCAAAGTCGTCCATACTTTCAAGAACGTAGGCTTTATTGTCATTACTATCAATCGCTAATTTTTCATTGTCGGTACATGACACCAATAGAATTACAAAAATTAAATATATATTTTTCATGATTATTTGTTTTTAAGAGTTAGAGTTGTTGTTACAATTGTGGCATCTGTCAGCAGCTGAACCACTAGGAACATTGTGAGTTTCATAGGGCTCTTCTTCTCCATAATGATATTTCTGGAAAGTTGCTAATGGCCCCAATGGTAAACAGCAATCACCGTCGCCTTGATAATAATAAGTCCCGTGGTCGCCAGGAGAACCAATGATAGGAACAGAACACCCGCATTCAACTATTTCGCCAAAAGAGAAAAAGGAGGAAATAAAGATTAGGGAAAAATAATTTTGAACGTTTTCATAACATAGTTTTTTAGATTAAAAAAAATTATCCTTTAAAAGTTAAAAAAAAATGAAATAAACAATTAATTTAACCTTTATGATTCATGATTATTACCTATACAGGTAGTACAAACAGAGTTAAAATTCAAAATCTTGCATTAAGTTCTCTCATTTTGACCCTGTAACTGTCTCCGTGAACTCTCTATGACAAGTTGTGAATTGTGGATTTGCTCACGATGAATCGCGCGCCTACTTCAGATTATAACCGGTCACTATCTTAATTAATATTTTCTTGGCTCAAGATGATGATATTACTGATTTATCATTTTCCATATTCAGGCATTCTCGCATCCCATGCATCGCATTCTCTCATTCTCTCATTAACCATCAAACATTATAAATATTTCCTTCCACTCCCAATTCCGTATTTTCAAAAACAGATTGAGCTTCATTTAAGATAGGATCTAATTCACTAAATCGGCTAGAGTAATGTCCCGTGATTAATTTACCAGCGTTTGCAGCTTTGGCAATCATTGCTGCTTCTTTTGCGGTAGAATGCAAAGTTTCTTTTGCACGACTTTTAAATTCTTCGGTGAAGGTGGTTTCATGATATACCATATCTACATTGCGAATGATTGGCACAATGTCAGGTTTGTAGGCAGTATCAGAGCAGTAAGCGTAGGAACGTGTTTTAGCAGCTGGTTTTAAAAAATATTCTGCATCAACATAGCCTTGGTCAGGCAGGGCCATTCCTTCTCCACTTTTGATTTTTTTAATTTGCTCAATTGTTAGTTGGTTTTCTTTGATTTTGTTCTTATCAATGTTTCGCTCAGTTGGTTTTTCTTTGAAAAGAAATCCTGATGTAGGAACTCGGTGGGTTAATGGAATAGAATAGACTTCCACTATATTATTTTCAAAAACTAGTTGATTTTTCAAAGTATCAATTTCAATGAAGAGCAATTTGAAATTTAAATGAGAACCCGAGCATCGCAGCTGGGTTGCTATCATTTCTTCAATCCCGGGTGGGCCGAAAATGGTAAGGTTCTTAGACCTTCCAAAATGATTGTAGGAAGTAATTAGTCCAGCAAGTCCAAAAACATGGTCTCCATGTAAATGACTAATAAAAATTTCATTGATTTTATTTCTACGAATGTTATACTTAGACAACTGCATTTGGGTGCCTTCTCCGCAATCAATTAAAAACATGGAATCATGTAGCACCAGCACTTGCGAACTTGGAAATCTATTATTTGCCGGTAAGGCGGAATTAGCGCCTAGGATTTGAACAAAGAATGGATGTTTACTTTTATTCTTCTGAGTCACTTTCGAGGTCTCGTTCTATTTCCTCCATGTGCACGAAATCTATGGCTTCTTGAACAGTTGGAATAATCTTCAAGATGGAGTTCAATCTTGAAATTTCAATTAACTTTTTGATATTTTCATTTTCGACACCTGTGATCACAAATGAGCCATAATCTTTCCATATTCGATTTGCAGTCAATATGGCGCTTAAACCTGACGAATCGACATATTTTAGAAAGCTCATATTAAAGATCAAATTTCGGACTCCTTCATTGCGGAGAAAAACAAATTCAGACTTTAAATCTGGGGCAATTAGGGAATTTAAGTTCTCTTCTTCAAGTTTCAAGAGTGCGTAATGATCTGTTTTATCTACTGTATATTTCATTATTCAATATTCAAAGATTTCAAATTTTTCACAAAATTATCGTTTTGAAGGAGATTTCAACATTTTTCAGCAGAAAAGTTGAGCCAAAGTGAATTTATTTCGTCTTAAAGGTGGATTGTAAGCTTAATGACAGCCATATGTTAAGATAAACCTAAGTATAAAGACCTCAAAATCTTTTTATTTAGATAATCTGTTAGTAAAATAACAGCTTTAGCATAATGCATTTGTATTCTAATCAATGACAGAATTACCGAATAAATGAAATGGCATTATTTTTAGGCTTAAATAGATTCACTGAGAATTGTATTCTTAGATAATTAATTTTAAATTGTTTGGTAATAGTAAAAGCAGAGCCATGAACGGAAAATTTTCAATAGACTTAAAAAAAATACTATCCTTGAGCCGTAATGAGGCCATCAGGTTAGGGCATGAATATATAGGCACTGAACACTTACTTTTAGGACTCCTTCAGGAAAAAGAAAGTTTAGCGGTTCGGGTTTTAGATTCCCTTGAAATTGACTTAATAGAACTTAAGTTCAAAATTGAAGAAGGCATCCCTAGTGTTTCAAATGATTTAGGTCATCAGAACTTAGGAGATATCTCCTTGAATAAACAAGCGGAAAAAATATTAAAGGTTACTTTCCTCGAAGCAAAAAAAGATAGAACTCAAGAAATATTTCCTGAGCATCTTATTTTATCTATTCTAAAACACAAGGAGAATAGCGCTTCAAAAATATTAAATGAGTTTGAAGTAGATTATGAATCTTACAAATCAGAATTGGAATATGTAAGTCAAGAATACGAATCAAACCCAGATTTTTACAATGAAACTCCATCCGATTCTGACATGCCGATGGAAGAAGAAACTCCGTCTTCTTATGGAAGAAAGAGTACTTCAAAATCTAGGACTCCCGTATTAGATAATTTTGGTAGGGACATTACTAAATTGGCCATAGAGGACAAATTAGATCCTATAATAGGAAGAGAGACTGAAATTGAAAGAGTATCTCAAATTTTAAGTAGAAGAAAGAAAAACAATCCAATTTTAATTGGAGAGCCAGGTGTTGGTAAAACCGCAATTGTAGAAGGTTTAGCCTTAAGAATTATACAAAAGAAAGTTTCTAGAACTTTATTCGGAAAACGAATCGTGATGCTGGACCTTGCTGCATTGGTAGCGGGAACAAAGTACAGAGGGCAATTTGAGGAAAGAATGAAAGCCATAATGAATGAATTGGAAAAATCGCGGGATGTGATTTTATTCATTGATGAAATACATACTATTGTTGGAGCAGGTGGAGCCACAGGTTCCTTGGATGCTTCCAATATCTTTAAGCCTGCATTAGCAAGAGGAGAATTGCAAGCGATTGGTGCCTCTACTTTAGATGAGTACAGACAACATATCGAAAAAGATGGCGCTTTAGATCGTCGTTTCCAAAAAGTAATTATAGAGCCCCCTTCTGCAGAAGAAGCGGTGCACATCTTGCATAATATTAAAGGAAAATATGAAGAGTTTCATAATGTAACTTATTCTGAGGATGCGATTAAAGCGTGTGTTAAGTTTAGTGATCGATACATCAGTGATCGCTTTCTGCCAGACAAGGCTATAGATGTTTTGGATGAAGTTGGTGCAAGAGTTCATTTAAAGAATATTCATGTACCTGAGCATATCGAAGGATTAGAAAAAGAAATTGAGGATCTCAAAGAACAAAAGAACCAAGCGGTCAAAAATCAACAATATGAAAAGGCTGCAGATTTAAGAGACCAAGAATCAAAGCTGAGCAGAAAATTAGAAGTTGCAAAAGAGGAATGGGAAGAAGAGTCTAAAACGAAGAGATATCCTGTTGAAGAGAAAGATATTGCGGAGGTAGTTGCCATGATGACGGGCATTCCTGTACAAAGGGTTGCTCAAAGTGAAAGTAAAAAATTGGTCAAAATGGCTGAGGATTTGAAAGGAGCAGTAATCGGGCAAAATGAGGCAATTGTAAAGATTACCAAAGCTATTCAAAGAAATAGAGTTGGATTGAAAGATCCTACCAAGCCTATTGGGTCCTTTATATTTTTAGGACCAACTGGAGTAGGTAAAACTGAATTAGCAAAAGCATTAGCTAGATATATCTTTGATTCTGATGATGCTTTGATAAGAATTGATATGAGTGAGTACATGGAAAAATTCTCTATCAGTAGATTGATTGGAGCGCCTCCTGGATACGTGGGTTATGAAGAAGGAGGTCAGTTGACAGAAAAAGTAAGAAGAAAACCATACTCTGTGATTTTATTGGATGAAATTGAAAAAGCGCATCCTGATGTATACAATATCTTGTTGCAAGTATTGGATGATGGACAATTAACGGATGGACTTGGTAGAAAGGTAGATTTTAAAAATACCATGATAATCATGACTTCGAATATTGGAGTTCGTCAATTGAAAGATTTTGGGCAAGGAGTTGGTTTTGAAACTAAATCTAGAAAGGATTCTACCAACGAGCATTCGAAAGGAGTAATACAAAACGCTTTAAAGCGGACCTTCTCTCCTGAGTTCTTGAATAGAATTGATGATGTAGTCATTTTCAATAGCTTAGACCAAGGACATATCTTTAAGATAATTGATATAACATTGAAAGATCTTTATGCTAGATTGGAAGGAATGGAATATGAATTACAACTTTCAGATAAGGCAAAGAAGTTTGTCGCCGAGAAAGGATTTGATCCACAATTTGGAGCAAGACCTTTACACAGAGCGATTCAGAAATATATTGAAGATCCATTGGCCGAATTTATACTAAATGAAAATCCACCAGAAGGTTCGGTATTTCAGGCTGAATTAAAGGATGATGAATCAGGTTTAACTGTGAAATTCGTAGGAAAAGAAGAAAATACAGATATTAAACAATAATATTGAAGAGAAATATTAGAGAGCATGCTGATAAAGTGTGCTCTTTTTTTATTTTTATAATCAATTTAAATGAAACTTCTTACGAAACTTTTGAATTGATATAAGTGAAAAACATTTTAATAACAAAAATAATTAAAACGTTCTCTCTTTAAATTCTGTAAATACGAAATAAAGGGATAGCTTTAATGCAAACAATTTATTACTAACGAAAAATCAGATATTGGCTAAAAGAAGAAAATTTGTAAAAAAACCTCAACAACCACAATTCAGAATCAATGATTCAATTAAAGTCCCCAAAATAAGACTCGTAGGAGATAATTTCGATGAAATATCGGAAAATGCAGGGTACAAAGTTGAACCGGGCATTTATCAAACTAGACAAACCATCAATTGGGCTTTCGATTTAGGTTTAGACCTTGTTGAAATTTCGCCTAAGGCAGACCCTCCCGTTTGCAAAATTATCAACTACAAAAAATTTCTTTATCAAAAGAAAAAGAAAGAAAAAGAAATTAAATCTAAAACTTCTAAGACTGTAATTAAGGAAATACGACTTGGTCCAAATACAGATGATCATGATTTTGGATTTAAATTGAAGCACGCAAAAAAATTTTTAGAAGAGGGAGCTAAAGTGAAAATTTATGTCCACTTCAAAGGGAGAAGTATCGTCTACAAAGACAGAGGAGAATTATTATTACTTCGATTTATAAAAGATTTGGAGGAATTAGGTTCCCCCGAAGAACTACCTCGATTAGAGGGTCGGAGAATGAACGTGATAGTTTCTCCTAAAAAAGGAAAATAAAAGAAAGGCTGCATCTTCGATGCAGCCTTTTTTATTACAAACCCCACTCCTATTTATTTCTTACGTATTATTTTAAATAAAATTAATTAGTCTTTTAAAATAAGTTTTAGTCCGAAGCTAAATTGCACTTTTCAATATCCGTTTATATCTGAAATGGGTGGTTACCTAGTGCAATATTTGATATTAAGTATTGAATGAATATTTCAATTATTGGATGGAATTAAATATAGAAGGTAAAATATTCGAATCCCAAAAAATTGAAGACATCAATCTGGCACAATGTGTCTATTGTCAAGACCGATATTATTTGGCTATAAATGCTTATACGAAATTAGATCAAATGGACAAAGCTAAAAACTTAATAGCCGAACTTCCGCTGTCTTTAAACTCATATAAATATTATGTAGTTCAAATTAAATACTATGTATTAAATAACGAACCTGATCAAGTATTGAAGGTTATTGACAACATGAAAGCCTATAGTGATGGACTAGATTTTAAGAGAGGACATTATTATGCAGCTAGAGAATACTTCCTAAGTGATGATTCGGTGAATACAAAAATAATGGGAAATCTGTTCATTAACCAAATTGAGCAAAGTCCTATTTTACATGGATATAATAGTTTATAGGCGATCTAGAACTAAGTCTTGATAAATTTCAGGAGGTCTATACAAATAGTCCAACTTTGAAATCTGCTAGTAATCTCGGAGTTTTAGCTGCATTAAATCAACATGACAATTTAGCGCAGCAACAAATTCAAAGCATTGATACAATGGCAAATCAGTTTACATTTGTAAAAGTCCCTTACTACAAAGCTCGAATCATTGCCAACCAAAATAATATAGACGAGGCGTTAAATCCTATAGAAACCGCAATTGATCAAGGCGCTCAATTTTATGTAAACAATGTTTTTGAAAATGACCCACTGCTCAAAATGTTGAAAATGAATGAAAGATTTCAGGCAATGGTTCATCCAGAGCAGTGAGAGTGAGTATGGGTGTGGGTGTGAGTGTGAAACTCCTTGGCCTATCACTCTGGGATTTCAATATCTTTATGACTTTGATAAAATCCAAAATCATATTTCAACCCGTAGTCCTTCTGATTGGCAGTCCATTCAAAAGCATCTACGTCCGCCTCTTCTCCAATCTTATATCTATAATCACTTCTATACAATAATAGATTAGAAAATAGTTTTTGGCTACATAAATGATTCCATCTCAAAGTGGTGGTGGTACTGCGAGGGTTGCACGTGTGTGTAAATTATCATAAGTGGTTCATAATTTAATTGCAAATTAGAAATTGCGCAAAAAATTTATAAGTACTAGCTCTGTTTGTGAGAATAAATACTTATTGATATTTGGTAAAAATTTCTCAAAAAGGTGGTCAGTGCTCTAGAAATATTCATATTTAACTAGAAATAATGAAATTTAAGCCTATAATGCGGTTAAATTCTCTCAAAAAACATTAAAATTCCCCAAATAAATCACTACTTTTGCGTTCGCTCAGAAAAAAAGAGTAATAAGATGCCGAAAATGAAAACGCATTCCAGTGCTAAGAAGAGATTCAAACTCACTGGATCAGGAAAGATTAAAAGATTTCAAGCTTATACTTCTCACATGATGAGAAATAAGTCTAAGAAAGCAAAGTTAAACTTGAGAGATTCTGCACTAGTATCTAAAGCGGATACTAAAAGAATCAAAGCGCTACTTTGTAAGTAAAAATCTATTTTTTAACGAGCTCACAGGCCAAAAGAATCAAAAGATCCCTGTGAGGTACTAAAATTAAAAATTATGCCACGGTCAGTTAATTCTGTCGCTTCCAGAAAAAGAAGAAAGAAAATTTTAAAAGCCGCTAGAGGGTACTTTGGTGCAAGATCCAATGTCTACACAGTTGCAAAAAATGCAGTTGAGAAAGGACTTACTTATGCTTATAGAGATAGAAGAAATAAGAAAAGAGTCTTTAGAAGATTATGGATTGCAAGAATCAATGCTGCTGCAAGAATGAATGGAACTACCTATTCAAAACTTATACACAAATTATCTGATAAAGATATTCAATTGAATAGAAAAGTATTGGCTGATTTAGCGATGAATCATCCAGAAGCTTTCAAAGCAGTTGTAAACGCTTAAGCAATAAACAGCAACAAAATATTTATAAAATCCGAGTGTGTGAATGCTCGGATTTTTTTTGTGCGTTTCAATAAGTTTCTTTAAACAATTCCCATGTTTTAATCCTCGGACCTTCGGACTCGGAACTTGGAAATTTGTAGTTATGATTATCTTGCCTCAAAATTATCTATGCAAACCTATGTCGCACTTTTAAGAGGAATCAACGTTTCGGGGCAAAAGAAAATCATCATGGCAGAATTAAGGGAGCATTTAAAGCAACTCGATTTTTCTGACATCCAAACCTACATACAAAGTGGAAATATAGTTTTTAAATTTAAAAAGATTAGTCCTTCGAAATTGGAAACAATGATAACTGAATTGCTTAAAAGAGAATATGATTTTCAGGTACCATGTATCATTAGATCTAAAAAGGAAATTGAAAATATAATTTCAAACAATCCATTTAAAGAGCAGGCGGCTGATAATTTAAAAAGTCTATATTTTGTACTTTTAAAAAACCCACCTAAAAAGGAGCAATTGAAGTCGCTAGAAAGTATTGACTATCCCAATGAATATTTTGAATTTAATAAAAATCATATCTATTTATATTTACCCAATGGAGCTGGACGCGCAAAATTGAATAATAATTTCTTCGAGAAGAAATTGGAGGTGAACGCAAGTACCCGAAATTTAAGAACGTTAATAAAACTGATCGAGTTAGCCTCAAAATAAATTCAAAAAAAATGGCTTAATTGTTTGATTATTCATGGAAAATATGAAATATTTAATTTTAATTTAATTCATCTTTTAATCACGTTCATTAGCAAAATTAACATGAGTAAACCTAGAGTTGTTAAAGATTTCGAAAAATTGGATGAAGCTATACAGGAACAAATTAAACTTAACTATCCGAATGGATTTGAGAAGAACCTGATAACTTTCAAGAATATTGAAAACAAATTCGTCTCTGCCTTACCGTTTGAGACGGAGGAAAAATATTACTTAGTAAGGATGTCCAAAGCATTGGCTCAAGAAATCATTGAAGAGGATGATGATTATGATGAGGATGGAATTTTGAAAGCGGATATTAAAGCAGATTATGAAAACAAGTATGATGATGAAATGACTGAAGCGGAAAATATTCCAGACTCGTAATAGAAAAAAAATTAAGAAAGCCAGTTCTTAATTCAAAGAGCTGCTTTTTTATTTCTAAAGCTATTTTCTATTCTACAACAATGGCTACGTAAATATCGAATTCATCATAAATTGTTTTATCTCCTAGATTATCAAAAAAGGAACCTGACCCATATTTCACATTGAAATCGGTTCTATTAATTCGAATAGTCTCAACCATCTTATCATCTTTCGTTTCCACATTGAATTTTACTGGTTTGGAAATTCCTTTAATGGTAATGTCCCCATTAATTTTATAAGAACCTACCACACCTCTGCTCGCAACATCTGTGATATTCAAGGTTGCAGTTTTATAATCAGCAACATCAAAAAAATCAGCAGATTTTAAATGACCCTTTAACTTTCCTTTCCCTCCACCTTTTAAATCTGTAAGGTTAATTCTAGACTTATCAAACACTACTTGTACGCTTGTTAATTGTCCTTCTTTCATATCAAGTGTAGCTGAGGCAATTTTAATATTACCTTCATGTGACCTTGTTACCTTATACCCTTTCCAAGTCACTGTACTCTTTTCTGTATTTATTTAATTATATCTGCAATGTTTGCTGAAACAAATAAGAAGCCTGCAAAAAGCATAAGTGCTGCAAATAATAATCTTATGATTGTTTTTTTTAATTATGATCTTATTTTATTTAATAAATAATTTAATGTTTTGCATTCATCATCTGATAGGGCGTGCAACAAATCGTCGAGCACATCTAAAGATTTATCAATTTTTTTCAATAGTAAATCCCCTTCTTTAGATAAGCTAACTTGAACCAATCTTTTATCGTCTGGATGTAAACATTTTTCTAAATATCCTTTCTTTACTAATCGATCTACTATTCTTGATGCATCTGCGTTTTTTACCAACATTCGCTTCTTGATATATAATGTAGAAACACCTTTCTTAGCTCCTCTAACAATTCGCATTACATTAAATTGTTTCTGAGTTAAAGAAAACTGGGCTAGATGCTCATCCATCGCATCCATTAATTGATTCGAGGAAACTACTATATTTATGAGGGCTCTCCTTTTCTTAGTTTTAAAAGGCTTAACTTGTTTTAATACCTCTTCTATCGTTTTCATTATTACAAATATACAGCGTTACAACATCAGTGTTATAACAATGGTTATAGTATTTTTTAATTTATAATTCAATTTGAAGTCAAAAGCTTACTATTCAGTCTGATGCGAGACGTCTAAAAGTACCTAATTAAAGTAGTATTGTGGTGATGATAATGGTTTTACTAGCATTTATACTATTTTAGAGGCCATTCTACGATTCTTATTCGTGTAATAAAGAAAATTTAATAAAATGACTAAATCAAATTTTAACCTTTTATTTGCGATTCCCTTTTTTATTCTATTTCTTATTTCTTGCGGTTCTGAAAACAATAAAGCTACTGATAAAGAAGGGATGGAATATGCTTCTGCTTATGTTTGTCCTATGCATTGTGATGGGTCAGGCAGCGATAAACCAGGAAAATGCGCAGTTTGTAAAATGGATTATGTAGCAAACAAAGAGCATCAATCAGATGGTCATAAACATGATACTGAAGCTGACGGACACAATCATGACCATGATGGACATGACCACGGTGACCATGATCATGGTTCGCATGAAGGGCATGATCATGGTTCGCATGATGGACATAATCATTAAGAGATGAATTTCCAAGTAAACAATTGTAGAGACGTTTATTAAAACGTCTTTACAAAACGTTTCTAAATACCTATTGATATTTGCTTTTTTTTACTCTTGCTCAAGCACCTCTATTCTGTGTTTTAGATCGGTGATGATGACTTGTTGCTCTTGTATAGATTTTATCAATACTGGAATTAGATCTGAATAGTATATGCCCATAGTTTCTGCAGGTACTTCTTTTTTCACGCCAGTTTTTTCATTGGTTACCCACTCCTTATCCAATACTACTTCACCAATTACTTGTTGTACCTCCTGAGCAATCAATCCTAACTTTGGTCCATGTTCTGGAAAATCTTTCCAGCTGTATTTTACTGGTCTTAATTTCATAATGTCTTGAAGACCATATTCAATACTTTCAATATTTTCCTTTTGTCTTAAGTCTGAGGTATTGATCGTCCCATTTACTGCATAAACTGTAGACCAACGTAATGAGCTACTCCCAAGACTTCTGCTTCCATTTGATTCTGTTCTCAAACTCGCATCAATGTCGAGCATATAATTACCACCATCACTAATATTTTCTAATGACCCAATTCTCACCTTTCCTACCACATGTAAAGTTTCAGCTGGAGAGTTAGTACCAATACCTACGTTTCCATTTTTTCTAATCATCATTGCATTCGCTCTAGCACTAGGGCCAGTACCTATTCCAACTTCAAAAATAGGGTCTGTGGCAACCCATGAAGTGGCGGAACCTCCACCTACATTATAACGACCAATTGCCGTTGAACTATGAGATTGGGCTCGTACCGTATTCCCAATGGCTACGGAATAAATTGCTTGTGCTTCTGAAAAATAACCTGCGGCAAAACTATAATTTTCTTCCGCATCCGTAGAATACCCTAAAGCGGTGGACCCAAGTGCAAAGGCATCTGTGTTAAACCCCATTGCAGTAGAATATTGTCCATCTGCATTTGTAAAATAACCAGAAGCGAAAGCATAACTATTGGTAGCTTCGGTATCTCTTCCCATTGCGGTAGCTCCAAACCCTTGTGCTCTTGTATTATAGCCTGAGGCAAAAGAATATAAGCCAATACTATCCCGATTCCAATAAGTACTAGCTGCACCTGTAGCTACTGTACCAACTCTAAAAGCGTGTAAATCTGGAAGAAACATTAATTTATCGCCATTACCCAAAGTGTCCACCCCAAATAAAACTCGTTGATTATTACCCACATGTAAAGTAGTTTTTGGACTAATCCCAACTCCTATACCCACTTCTCCATCTCCTGTAATAGTCATCACGTCTCCTTCTACTCCATTCCGAAAATTCAAGCGATCGTTTCGGTGATTGGATGCGATATATGCTGCAATTGTCCAATAGTTAGATCCATTATTATTATCAAATTTGATACGAGCATAATCATTTCCATTTTCATGGATAAATAGTTGGGGATCTGTAAGTGAGCCATTACTAGATATTTCAAGATCTGCATCTGGGCTAGTTGTGCCAATCCCTACATTTTGAGATTTTAGTAAAAAGGAACTTAGGATGAACAGTACTATTAATTTAAATTTCATTTTAATTAAAATAATTTTAGTTATTACCTTTAAATTAGCTCTAATCATCAATAAAAAAATGACCAAATAAGTAGTTAGTCATTTTGAATTTGTGGTTGGGTGATTGTGCCACTTGAATTTTTCTAATTATAAGGAAAATCTTTCCATCAAGCTGAACGGTTATCATTAAATAGCGATAATATTGAATCGAAAAGAAAGGGTCGAAAAAAGAACATTGATGCCTTTTAGATAGTATATTTGCACATTTTTCACCAAATTAGGTCGTTCAAGATAAAAGATATGAAAATAGTTATTGCTGGAGCAGGTGCGGTTGGCTTTCATTTAGCAACTTTGTTATGTAATGAGAATCAGGATATTACTTTAATCGATAAAAATGAAGACGTCTTAAACTTGGTAAGCCGGCATTTAGATATGCTCTCAATTAATGGAGATGCAAGTAATATTAATGTGCTGAAAGAAGCTGAAGTTAAAAATGCTAAGCTCTTTATCTCTGTTACCACTTCTGAAAAAACCAATTTATTAGCTGCTATTTTGGCTAAGCAATTAGGAGCGACTAAGACTTTTGCTCGTATTTCTGATCCGCATTATTTGGATGAAGAAAATAGAAACCGAATCAAAGAGTTGGGTGTTGATGTACTCATCTCACCAGACACCTTAGCCGCATTGGAGGTAAAAAGGCATTTGAAAAGGGCTTCTTTTACTGATTTATACGATTTTGAAAATGGAAAAATTTCTATAGTTGGTTTTACTTTAGATAGTGCAAGTCCTTTAATTAATTATAGTTTTGAAAAGATTAATGAACTAACAGAAGCATTTCCTTTCAGGGGAATTGCATTACTAAGGAATCATCAAACCATCATCCCGCATAAAGGAACTGTTTTGAAAGAAGGGGATCACCTATATATCGCCTCCAAGAAAAAGTCTTTGGAAAAAGCACTAGCTTTTATGGGAAAACAGTTAAAACCTATCAAGAATGTAATGATTGTAGGTGGCACTGCTCTTGCTTTGAGAACAGCTCAAGAAATTGAAAATGATTACTCATTGACTGTGGTAATCGAAGATGAGCAAAAAGCAAAAAAATTCGCAGAAATCCTTAATAATAGTTTAATAATAAATACCTATCCAGGAGATATTGAATCTTTAAAAGAAGAAGGACTAGAGCACATGGATGCATTTATTGCATTATCTCCAAATTCAGAAACAAACATTATTACAAGTTTAATGGCTGAGGAATTGGGTGTTTATAAAACCATTGCTTCTGTTGAGAACGTAAATTATGTTCCTATTTCACAAAATATCGGGGTAGATACCATCATCAATAAAAAATTAATATCTGCAAATAATATATTCCGATTTGTAAGAAAAGGAAAAGTAGAAGCAATCGTAACTTTACATGGAGTTGATGCTGAAATTATAGAATTTGAATTAATTAAAAACAATCGAATTCTAAATCATCCAATCAAAGATTTGCATTTTCCAGAAAAGTCTATTATAGCAGGGATAATACGCGGAGAACAAAGTTTTACGCCGAATGAGGATACCTTCTTTTTACAAAATGACAAGGTCATAATTTTAGCATTACCTGAAGCTATTCACAAAGTAGAAGAAATTTTTAAATAGTGATTAATTATAAAATGGTCATTAACGTAATTGGGGTACTCCTCATTTTATTAGGTGCTTTTATGTTATTGGGTTTGCCCTTTTCCCTTTATTACGAAAAAGGAGATACTTCGGCTATTTGTTATTCTTCTTTAACCACTATTCTAAGTGGCATTAGCATTTGGTGGTTAACTAAATCAGCTAAAAAGAATATTAAAAAAAGGGAAGGATATTTGATTGTAGTGCTCGGATGGTTGAGTATCTCTATTTTTAGTATGCTCCCTTATATATTTAGTGGCGCATTACCCAACTTAATTGATGCCCTTTTTGAAAGTATGTCTGGACTAACCACTACTGGTGCCACAGTGATTACTGATCTTAGAGGTATCCCGGAGGGTATTTTATTTTGGAGGAGTTTAACACAGTGGTTGGGAGGTATGGGAATCATCGTTCTAACGGTAGCTATTTTCCCAATTTTAGGTATAGGTGGAGTTGAACTTTTTGTAGCAGAAGCGCCTGGTCCTACCTCTGACAAAATTCATCCCAGAATAAAAGAAACCGCTAAAAGATTGTGGCTAATTTATACGAGTTTAACAGTTATTTTAACTATTATTTTATGCTCCTGCGGTATGACTTTTTTTGATGCTGTTAATCATAGTTTAACCACGATGGCTACAGGTGGTTTTTCAACCAAAAATGAAAGTATTGATTATTTTCAGAACCCTGCGATCCATTATTGGATAACCTTTTTCATGTTTATCGCTGGTACTAACTATACGATTATCTATTTTAGTTTAATTGGTAAATTTTAAAAGGTATGGAAGAGTGACGAGTTTAAAACTTATTTATTTGTTGTACTCTTACTAATCTCAGTAGTTACCTTATCTGTTTTTAATGTGACGGACCTTGCCTTTTTGGATGCATTTAGACTAGCTGCATTTCAAGTCGTTTCTGTGATAACCACCACTGGTTTTGTTACCGCAAATTATACTGCATGGGCTCCAAGTTTGACGGTGGTATTTTTTGCATTATTATTTGTAGGTGCATCTGCTGGATCGACTAGTGGAGGTGTAAAGATAATTCGACATTTGGTGTTTTTTAAAAATTCATTTCTAGAATTTAAACGTCTGCTCCACCCAAAAGCTATTATTAGGATCAAGATTGACAAGCAGGTGGTAAGGGCACAAATACTTACTCATATTTTAGTTTTTCTATTTTTCTATTTTGTGATATTCATAGTTGGAACTGGTTTGATGGCTATATGTTTATCAGATTATCCTAATACCTTATTGAGTTCGATGGGAAGTGTGGCCACTACCCTCGGGAATGTTGGACCTGGTATTGGATCACTAGGACCTTTAGACAATTTTGCATCGATACCACATTCTGCAAAGGCCTTATCACTAATATTAATGTTAATCGGAAGACTAGAAATATTTACTATTTTAATTCTACTTACTCCATTTTTCTGGAGGAAAAACTAGTTACATAATAGTTGGTAATGATTTTTCTGTTGTTTGAGTCGCAATGCTTTCTTTAAGTTTTTCGGCATCTAAGACTTTCAAGGCCTCTAAAGCTTTTAATTTCCCATTTAAACTAAGTAATCTTTTGGGATTTCTTTTGAGAGATTGGTTAAAGACTAAAGTTGCTTCTTTATATTTCCCTTGTTGTAGAAGTAATTCTGCATAAGCCTCTAGGGCGGGTTTGAGTATCCTTGGTGGTCCAAATGAATATTTTAATGTAGCATCTAATTCCGATGCTTCTTTCAAAAATCTTTCTGCTTCTACGAAATCTATTTTTAATTGAGCCTGCATTGCTTGTAATTCGAGTTCCATTACTTTGGTCATATCCACTTCCAATTGATTTGGAGGTTTGGACGCATAACCTGTAGCACCACACATTGCAAAACCAGCTTCCCCAACTAAGTCTTTTGCAATTTGCCATTCTTTGTTTATTTCAACTACAGCATTATCTAAAGCATCTTTATCTTTATTAGCATGGGCTTTCATACCATCCAAATAGATTTTATTGGCCTTTTTTATCAAGTTTAATTTCTTTGTATCCATTGATAAATCGGCACTTTTATTCCAATTTTGAGTTTCTACCATTTGTGCTCCAGTCATTGCAATTAAATAAGATTTTGCTTTTTGAGTTGAATCAATTTTTTGATAGTCTGCCATTCTATCTAATAACAAAGCTGCTTCTTCATCTTTTCCTTTTTGCAACAAACCATATTGTAACCAATGCAATGCATGGTAACTTAAGTCACCAGTTTTCAATTCTTTCTTTTCTTTTCGTTTATAACTCGCATTCCAAGATGCGATATTAGAAGCAACCACATTATCCCAATCTCCCAGTGCCACATAAATATGAGATGGCATATGCAAGGCATGTGCAGCATCAGGCGCTACTTTTGAATAAGAATCTGCAGCATTTTTTGCTAAGTGCGCATGCTTAGGATCATCATAAGAATGAATCATATAATGCAAAGCTCCTGGATGTTTAGGGTTCTCTTTTATAATCCCTTTTGCAATAGCGGCTGCTTTATCATAAAGCACTTGATCCCTTCCATTTCGCGAAGCACCTAGAAGTGAAATCGCATAAAAAGCAGCAACCTCATTTTGTTTTGGATATTTTTTAACCAAGGTTTCCATGTAATCACTATAGGCTACATCTCTATCATATTTAGTTCCTGTACCAAAAATAATTTCAGCTCCTTTAAACAAATCTTTTTCAAAACCTTCCGGTAATTTATCTAGTCGTTCCTCTTTTGTTGGAGCTAGTTTTTCGAGTGCAGCTATTCCCTCATCATATTTTTGTCTTTGCCACAAAGAATGATTATAGGTCATAGCTTCTCCCCAATAATTTATAGGCATAGTAGGATCTAATTCTTGGGCTTTCAAAAAAGCATCTCTTGCATCCTCATATTCAAAACTGTGCATCAAAAGTACACCTTCTTGAAATTGGGCTTTGGCTTTTTTATCACCGCTAACTTCGAAGTTGATTACACCTAAATGGTTTTCATTTTCTGATGGAGCTTTACTAGAAGTTTTATCATCTGTGTTGCAAGCTGCAACCATAATTGATAGGAAAAGGATAAAATAGAAGGACTTAAAATTCATAATTTTAGATTTTTAGGAATATTAAATTACAAAATCTTGAGCTCAAGTATATTTGTTTTAGTTAAAATCTAATTCGATTAGTTGTAAATTGCGGGAATTTAACCAATAATCACAAACTCTACAGAACAAATTCGTTTTGTTGTTGCATTAATTTTCATATGATTATTTCGTTTTCTTGGCTATCTATAAAAGGAATTGCCCGCGATGAATCGCGAGCCTACACAACAGTTTCGTTTTGTCCTTGCCTTAATTTTTATATGATTTTCTTTTTGCGCAGGCTCAGGATTACAATTCCGATTTTATAATTTTCATTCATGCGCTACATTCCATAATTCTATAAACGAGCTATCAGATTAAAATTAAACATCTTCTTCAAATGTATAAAATAATTGAACTCTAGCTTTAATCTTTGTATTCAATCCAAACCCATAAATAATTTCAAACTTAAATGGAACGACTTCAAAGTAATTTTTTCTTGATATTTCAGTCGCTGAGGTTCCATCTGTTGTTTCTATTATAGTTAATGCCCTTCTATCTACAAGTCCTTCAGCATTTGTTTCCATCCAATCAAAAAATCCGCTACCCTCGAGATAACCATACTCCATTGTAATTACTCTATTTACCGTGTCCACAGTTACTTCAGGTCTGAAAATTATAATCCCTAGAATCTCAACCAACTTATCAGTTGCAGGATCGAAGGAGAATAAATCACCAAAAAAGTCATTTACTAATTCTATGGTTAAATTATTATCCGGGGGCAAGTCAGATTTCAGGGTATATCTAGTTCGTCCATCTGTACCCGGTTCTTTACTATCGATGCTATATTCAAATAAATTAAAATGACCTATTACTACACCTGAAAGGTCTTCTATCTTTAATGTTATAAACCTTCTATCTGGATTGCTCAACCAATTATCTAAATCAGTGATCATGTCTTGATTATCCGTTTCAAAAATGAGTGGATATTCCGAATTAAAACCTAACTCGGTTAATCTATTACCACCGGATAAAGGGGTGGAGAATGTATCAATTTCAAAACCAACAGTTGAAACAATTAACACATCCGTAAGATTGGTTATTCCAGAAATTTCAATTTCTGCGATATTATAAACCACGTCAGGAAGGACAGCAGAATAACCATTCCCCAAAATACCATCGATTTGAGCAACATCAATGGAAGGTAAATTTATAGTACCGGTAACTTCTAAGTCCCCATTAATCACCAGCTTGGTACTATCAAAATATCCTTGCAGTAAAGGTGTGGGTGTATTAGAGTTATGAATCATTAATTGGTTACTTCCAATGGAGTTTTCTCCGGCTGCATAGCCAAGAAAGACATTTCCATTTCCATTCGAATTATTTACTCCTGTTTTTGCACCAATAAAGGTATTTTCTTTTCCTTTAGTAAAGCGACCAGCTTCATTACCTAAAGCAGTATTATAATTGCCAATGAGATTACTAAATAATGAGATTGAACCCACAGCAGTATTCCCAAAACCTATTGTATTATTTGTTAAGCTAGTAGCTCCAAAAGCAGTATTATTCGCCCCAGAAGTATTTCTCTTTAACGTTTCATAACCACTAGCAGAATTATTTGACCCAGTTGTATTTGCTTTTAAAGCTTTATTACCTATCGCAGTATTTTTGATGCTTTGAAAGAAAAGTGTAGCTCCTTGTCCATTCGAAAATAAAGTAGAATCGCCGATGGCAATCAATTCATTTCTTGAAAAAACATTAGGCAAACTATTTCTTCCTATAGCAATATTATTTTGGCCATTACCAAATTGTCCAGCAAAATGACCAATAGAAATGTTATGTCCTCCAGCATTATTACTTCCAGCATTAGCACCGAAAAAATTATTATGAAACCCTGCACCTGAAAGTCTACCAGAAGCGGTTCCCACAAAAGTATTATTACTACCGGTATTTTCTCTACCTGCCACTGCACCTATAAAAGTATTACCGCTGCCATTGGAATTAGTAGTGCCAGTAAAAGCTCCAAAATAGGCATTTGAAATTCCAAAAGTCGCTTGACTTCCTGACTCATAGCCAACAAAAGTATTCCAGTTATCTGTGTTAGGGGTCAATGAGCCGGCATTCAAACCGATAAATGTGCCTTTACCTGCTGAGGATAAGTGCATGGTTTTATTATCGACTTTTAAAATTTCATGACCGTTGCTGATGATTCTTACTGTATCCTGCGCATTAACTTGTAAGAGAGGAAAAGCAAACATTACCGTGAGTAGATAGTATTTCATAATTTTTTATTTAGCTGATTCTGATTTCTTGCAAGATAATTATAATAGTTACTTAACTTATATGAATTCATAGATTTTTATTGTAAGAATGGGCGATGCAGCAAGCCAATTGGTCGGGAAACCAAAGTCAAGTAATGAAGAAAAATAGATGATTTTACTTATTGACAGATTGATATAGATATAAAATCTAAAATTCTAAATAAATGTAAAATGTAAAAGTGGCTCATCATACAATCATCTATTTACATCATTAATTTTAAATTCTAAATTTTTGATCAAGAAAAAATGAGCACTAATTCTGATTCACTCCTAAACCATATTGCAAATACAAACTAATCAACAAAACTTTTTAAATATCAAAATTTATAAGTAAACTTTTAAACCAGTCTGCTAAAAGACAGGTTCCTCCACTCCTAATCTTCTGATATTATACCTATCAAAAAAAGTAATGCAAAGAAAAATAAGACATTTTTGTTTATCTCGACCAACTTACAATAGGACTATATAAAATTATTTTCAAATGCCACCTTAACCATTTCAGCAGAATTTTTGCATTTTAGTTTTATTAATAAATTTTTGCGATGCGATTTTATTGTTTCTGTACTTCTAAATATGGTGCTGGCTATTTCAGAAGTAGTTAGGCCATTACTAATATGCAATAAAATTTGCTTTTCAATATCTGAAAGTAATGAGCGGTCTTTCTTAATAATTTTGGTTTGCATCGACTTCAATTGATTTTTTAATTGACGATGAATGTAAAGCCCACCTTTCATAATTAATTTAATCGCTTTAGCAAGCTCATCCGCTGAGACATTTTTTATGATAAACCCGTCGGCTCCGCATGATAACATATATTCAATAGATTCCTGATCAGACATCATAGAGAGGGCTAATACTTTGATGTCTGGGTTTATTTTTTTTATCAATTTTGTTGTTTCCCCTCCATCATATTTTCCTGGCATCATCAAATCCATAATGATTAAATCTACCTCTAGTTCGCTTACTTCTTGGATGGCTTTCTCTCCTGAATTGCACTGCCCAACAATAATGATATCTTTGTAAAAATCAAGTATCACCCTAAGACCATCAATCAGTACTTGATGATCATCTACTATATAGATTTTAACCGCCATTTATATTTTTAAATATTTTGACCTAAATTAAATATAAAAACAACAATATTCATTAAAGAAGAATGAAAAGAAATTATATTTATACCACACTACTTTGTTTCTTTTGTTTGAGGATCTTTGGCCAAATGCCAGGATTACCAGAACCCTCTAGCGTTTTCACGCAAAACCAAATAGATCATAATATCTATTCCCTAAGTCAAGATAGTTTTGGATTCGTTTGGATTGGCACCAGTCGTGGCTTATATAAATTTGACGGAGTTGAATCTGAAATATTCTATATAGAGGATGGACTAAATTCAAATTGGATTTTGTCTTGTGTTTTCATTGAAAAAGAATCTATAATGATGATAGGCACTTCAGAAGGTTTAAATATCTATGATTATAAAACAAAAAATATCAAGTCTGTTCCAAAGACGGATTCAAATTTTGATATTTCTAATGAATGGATAACAGGATTAATTCTTGATCAGAATGATCAACTTTGGATATATAATAATGGCTTACATTTGTACAATTTCAAAAATCTGGAAATTGAATCATTTTATAATCTATACGATAAAGATTCTGATATCATTACACAGGCTATAATTGATAATCAAAATCAAAATATTTTATGGTTAGGGACGGCTAACGGCTTAGCTAAATTTAATCTTAAAGAAAAAAAGTATATAGCTCATTACCAACAACCCAAATCAGAAAACCTTAATCCTTTTAATGATAATTTAATTGAACTTTGCCTGAAGCAAGACAAGAATGGTTCAATTTATGGCGGATTGCTGAATGGAGGTATTTTTTATCTAGACGCAAAAAGTTCTAAACCGATCATTTTGGAATTGTCATGTATTAATAAGCTGAATGATGAAAGGTTTGAATTGAAACAAATACATGTATTAAATGATTCCATAATATTTTTAATAACGGAAAAAGGGATTATCGAATATCAATATGAAAAGAAACAGTGTCTATCATTCCTACAATCAAAACGTTTTAAAGAAATTACTTTTGTTTCTTTGCTTCAGGATCGGGACAATAGAATTTGGTTATCCGGTGAGGATGGTTTAGAGGTTTATGACCCTAAGTTACCTATTTTTGAAGCCTATAATTATACATCCTTTTATAATGAATCTTTTTTTATTCCTAAGAAAATAGTTCATGATACGTTGAACCATTTACTTTACTTTATTAAGTTAAATGGAAGTGCTGTCTATAGGTTTGATTTGAAGAAAAAGAAATTTCTCAAAGCTATAAACTTGAATAGACAAGATGCACATCAATATCAAATAAAGACAATAGATCTATTAATTAACAATTCAAATGAAGTCTTGTTGTTAGGGCACAATAGAATTTTTAAAGTGCTTGGTGAATCTATATATTGTAATAAGGAATTAGCAGTTCTAGATCAACCGCCTTATGCCTCATTCATAGAAATAGAAAATGGAGACGTATTAATTAGTTCTACATATGATGGTGTTATAAGGATTGATAAAAATTTAAGGTTGAAAAATAAATATGAAACAAATGACTTCCTTAGTAAAGGTTGGTGGATATATGATATTTTTAAAGATTATGAGCATGGCTATTGGTTTAATCAATTAGAAAGAGGCTTTACTTATGTAGATAGTTCATTTAAAGAATTTAAAGGCTATCCATTCCGGGAAATTGAAAATTTAGATAATTATACAATAAAAGACTTTCTATGGTTAAATGAAACCAACTTATTAATTTGTAATTCAAATTCAGTAGGGATAATAAATCTAAGTGATAATAAATACAATCCTTTAGATTTAAATTGGCACAACATTCAGGTCGAAGAGATTATTAATTTTGCACAAGATAAAGAAGGAAATATATGGATGTTATCCAGTAATGGTTTAATTAAATCAAATTCAACTCTTGATAAGTTTCAGTTTTTTAGAATTAATGAAGAATTTAAAATCCAAAAGCGTAAAATTTCTAGTCAAGAGGGAATAAATTTTCTAAAAGATAATACTCTTTATTATCCCAATGGTTCCCACTTAATCTTTAATAATTCCAATACCATTAAACAAAATTTAGAACAAGCTAAACCTAGAATCAAAGATTTTCATTTAATTAAAAATTCAAAAAGGCAAGTCATAGATAATGTCTCTTCATTAAAATATTATGAAAATAATTTTGAAATTGAATTTTCAGCTTTAGGTTTTACCAACGCGGCTAATAACTTCTACAGTTATCGTGTTTTTCCAACTCAAAAAGAATGGTCTAATTTTTCAAAAAATAGAAATATTGATCTAATTGGTCTAATTCCTGGAAAATATAGTCTAGAACTCAGACTAGCAAATAGTGACTTTATTATTAGCCCCTATCAAGATAAATTAAACTTTCAGATCATGGTTCCTATATGGCAAAGATGGTGGGCTATTCTTTTACTCTTCTTTCTATTCTCACTATTAGTATTCTTATTGATGAAAAATAATAAAGAGAAAAAAGAAAATTTCAAAAAACAACATGAGATTAAAATCCTAAACGCTCTAATTCAGGGAGAAGAAAAAGAGAAAGCGCGGTTTTCAAGAGATCTACATGACAGTGTTGGTGCTAATCTTGCTTCTCTTTCAATGTTTATGGAAGCACTTGGGAAAAAATTGAATATTCAAGGCGAAAAATTACATCAACAAAGCGTGCACATTTTGAAAAATACTTTTGAAGAGGTAAGGAGCATTTCCCATAATATTGGACCTGTAAATCTGAAAAGCTTAGCTTTTGAAGATGCGATAGGGCAGCTATGCCATCAAAGTTTTTACAACCTTGATATTGCTTTTGAAATTAGGTTTAAACTAGTTGAAAATTTATTAAACGAAAATCAAAAAGTTAATTGTTTTAGGATTATCCAGGAACTTATTAAAAATTCCATTCAACATGCTAAGCCTAAAAATTTTAATATAATGATATATTCCGAACAAGATTACATTATTATTGAAGTGTCAAATGATGGTTTGCCTTTTAATGTTGAAGAGTTGGAAACGAGTAGTGGTATAGGTTTGAAGAATATCCAATATAGGATAAATCATTTGAATGGGAAACTTGATATAAGTTCTAATCAAAACCTCACTCAATTTAAAATACAAATACCAATAAATCACAATTCATAAATTTTGTTAATTGCGAATTTTGATAAATCTCCGAAATATGGCTTACTTAAATAGTGAAATTCATAACCTTATTAAGGTAAATATCTCCTTACTAATAAAAAATTAAAATCATGTAAAATATCTATTTGGCATCCAATGATGCTAATAATTAGAAGCACATTATTTTAACTCCTATTCGTCCCAAGCCTAAATTTCATTAACGCTGCATTTAAAAATGCTCCCCCAAAAGGGTGAAAATTAACCTATACAAGCAAATTTGCAAAGCTAAATTGGTAACATAAGTAAAGATGTAGTTACTTTAAAAAAAATGAAAATGAAAATTAAATTACGTCTTACAATTGTGCTGCTGCTTATTAATATTTCTTTTTTGAATAGTCAAAATGTAGGAATCAATGAGGATAACAGTACACCCGACCCAAGTGCTATGTTGGACATAAAGTCCAGCAATAAAGGCTTACTGATTCCAAGAACAGATACCGCATCGGTCAATGTCTCTAGTCCTGTAACAGGTTTGATGATTTATCAAAACTCAGATAACAAGTTTTATTTCTATGATGGGAGTAGTTGGGTAGCTTTTGCTACAGGTATTTTGGAACCACATAAAGTGGTAGATAGCGATGCTGATACTTATGTGAATGTTGAAAAAAGCCCTGATGGTGACACGATTCATTTTGGAATTAGGGGGAATGAACACATGTTTTTAGATGATCAACATTTACATTTGTTAAATGTTAATAATTCATTATTCATAGGTCAAGACGCAGGATTGATGAATGCTGCTGGTGTAAATTTGGGTATTGGCACACACGCAAATAGAGCTAATACTGGTGGTGATTCGAATACTATTTTAGGAAATTTTGCCTCTGATTTAGGTTCTGGTCAAAGTTGGTCAACAGTTATTGGTACCTATGCAGGAAGAAATAATACTGCTGATGGGTCTACTTTTGTAGGCTATCGAGCTGGTCTTCAAAACACAAGCGGTACAAATAATACATTTGTTGGGTTTTATGCCGGAGATGCAAATCAAACGGGTAATTATAATACAACTTTAGGATGGAATGCCGGTCGAAATACAACAAGCGATAATAATACTTTAATTGGAGCGAGGGCTGGGGAGACGATAAGTAATGCACATAATAATACATATGTTGGATTTGAGTCTGGATTTAAGAGTACTGCTTCCTCTTTTAATGTTGCTATTGGACCGAGAGCTTTGTATAGTCAAGAAACCGGATGGTTTAATATTGCGATAGGAGCAAAAGCATTAGAGTCATCCATAAATGGAAATAATCTAGCCATAGGGATTAATGCGAATCGAAACAATACCAATGGATTTGAAAATGTAACCATAGGTAATTTTGCTGGAGATATTGGAAATGCGGGTCGTGGCACTGTTATTATTGGTCCATGGGCAGGAAGAAATAACCGAACGAATTGGTCTACATTTATTGGATGGACAGCTGGAGAGTTAAATACAACTGGAACACAGAATACCTATTTCGGAGCAGGAGCTGGATATGCCAATCAAACAAGTTCTACCAATACAGGTATTGGATAAGAGGCTCTCGAGAATTCAACTGGAAGTTCGAATACTGCCATTGGCTCAAGAGCATTAGAATCAAATTCAAGCGGATATTCAAATGTAGCTGTTGGAACTAGTGCTATGATAGCCAATGGAACAGGATATGATAATATTGCAATAGGAAGATCAGCTATGCAAACGGGTTCTAATGGAAATAGCAATGTAGCGGTAGGAAGTAGAAGCTTATTAAAAAATACTGGTCAATCTAATATTGCCTTAGGTCGTGAGTCCTTAACCAATAATACATCTGGTTCAAGAAATATCGCAATAGGCCCAGCGGCATTAAGAAGTAATATCATTGGACAAGATAACATTGCAATTGGATATTTAGCTCAAAGAGGGATTGCAGGAAGTATAAGAAATATTTCAGTGGGTAATATTTCCTTATTCAATTTAGACGACGGTGACAACAATATTGGCATCGGAGATAGCACGCTAGTGCATCTAGAATTTGGTTCTAATAATGTTGCTTTTGGTAAGAATGCTGGAGCAAACACGCTCGGCTCAGGTAACATCTTTCTCGGCCATAAATCTGGCTACAATGAAACTGGTTCTGATAGAATATATATAGACAACAATGATACTTCTACTCCAATCATTTATGGTGAATTAGATAATGACCTTTTGAGAATCAATGGTACTTTTCAAGTACATCATGACAGCAATGAGGTAATGTCCACTTCATACGACACAACTGACAATTATGGTGAAGTAACGATTAAAGACATCATGACATTAACCCCTCGCACAGATCCTCCAACTACTCCATCTAAAGGAATGATTTATTATAATGACACTGACAATCTAATATACTTTTATAATGGAATTGGATGGGTAAGTTTGTAAGCTCATTTTTATTTAAGAAGATATAAAAGCCATGTGATTATTACATGGCTTTTTTTCTTAAATAAAAGAGTTTACTAAGATTATTTTTCAATCAAAAGAACATCTTAATTCTGAAGTTATTGATTTTGAGGTGCTGAATGCTCATCTAGATAAATGATTAAGTGGCTGAATTTTTATATTTGTAGATTGTTAATTTTTAGTTTAATATATATTTCGTTATTGGTTGAGCTTAGGGGATAAGGGAAATTAAAAAAACCTACTGAAAAGTAGGCTTCTTTTGTCGGGAAGACTGGATTCGAACCAGCGACCCCACGACCCCCAGCCGTGTGCGCTACCGGACTGCGCTACATCCCGATTTGAGAGTGAGTGTAAGTGTGAGTGTGATTTTTATTAACAGGCTCTTTTTAGAGCTAATAGCATTTTTGAAAATTCTTCATATTTAGCATACCAAATCTTGTATTGAATTTTTCAAGTATTTTTAAATCAAATAATATTTGAATAATACAAACCGATTCAAAGACACTTGCTCTAGCAATTACAAAAAATCGCTTTTTATCTGGCCCACTTACTCTTCCTGTTCCTTCTGCTAAATTTAGCATTACACTGGAGGAGGATCTTTTCAATTGATTTTGCAAAATAGAATCTATTTTACGGTTAGCAATCGAAAATTTGTAAATCTCAACTGTCACTACTCGTATCAATTGATACAAGTTTAATTTTTCAAAGTCAAATATAGTTCTCAATTTTCATGTGTTATATAAATATACCAAGAGGGCACATATGTAAAAACACACTAAAAATCTCAAACTCTATCCCACACTCACACTCACCTAGTGCTCACTACTGGATTCGAACCAGTGACCTCCGCCCTGTCAAGGCGGCGCTCTAAACCAACTGAGCTAAGCGAGCAATTATACAAAGAAAACAATAATATTAGACATAACGTAAAATGAAATCATTTATCCATCAAACCCTTTATAATTTGGAAATTAAGCTTCTAAGCAACAAAGATCAAAGAGTTAATAATGTTCACATAATAATATAGCATCTGATCCTGTAGTTTTATATTTCAGAGGCTAAAGTAAACGGTTTCACAGCATTCAGATTATTTGATTTTTCTCAAAACCCTTCTTTGTAACTTTTATACTTTAGCTAAATACCAATTCAATAACCTAAATCTGCATTCTACTTTTTTTAATAAAATTTGACTTTTAAATTGTTCATTTTACAAAATTCAATTAACTTGAGAAACCAAACGTAACGATCTTACTATCCCCCTTTATTTATTACTATTATATTATACTACTTATTTGACAATTATGAAAACAGTCACGAGTCAAAAAAGAAGTTTGGAAACGAGAAGTAAAATCCTGATCGCAGCTAAACTTTCATTTTCAAAGCATGGCTTTAATGCAACCTCGTTTAGAAATATTGCAATTGATGCTGGAGTTAATCATGCCGTTATAAGTTACCATTTTGGATCTAAAGAAGAGTTATGGACAGCGGTAGTAAAGGAGCTTCATAAAGCATTGGCCAATGTGAGCGCTTTTGAGGTGAAAGCGGAGATTGATTACCGCACTCAATTTAAAGCGCAAGTTAAGGCTATGGTTTCCTACTTTGCAAAAGAACCTTTCTTGATTAGAATTGTATATCAAGAATCTCTTTCGAATAGTGCAAGGTTACTAAAACTCTTCCCACTACTCCAAGCTTATAGAGAGGGATCCTATGAGTACCTAAAGAAACTGAAAGAAGTCAACCTATTGAAAGATATTCCGATAAACGATATGACGACCTTATTTGCATGTATTCTAACATCAAGATTTGTTCACGACAATTTATTTGAAAAATTAGAAGGTATCAACACTCCTTTGGAGGAATTAATAGAGCGGCACTCGGAAGGGATTACTCAATTATTTTGCAAATCTAATTATGTTATGAATTGATATTGATTGGCATATAATCTATTATTTTAAGAAGCTCTTCTTTTGATAAAATTCCTAGTATCTTCTTTCGTGGACGTAGCATTTTCTTTAAACTTCAATCGTACTGATTAAGTATTAATTCTGTTTCTTCCCAAAGTTTTTCTGACTGGTTGATCGTTGTTTGAGTTTAGAAATACCCTTTATTTCTATTATTCGAATAGTAACCTCCGTTTTCAAGCTTTCCTATTTCTTCGGATGCTATAAATAATGTCTGTTTAGCTGATGACTTCGCCCTTGGTAAAAAAGGCTTTAATGAATGGAACGCTTGACCCTAATGGGTTTCTTAAATGAGCTGAAGCCATGAATAGCCCTTTTATATCAAAAGGATGTAAGTTTTCAAAGTGATTTTCTTGCGATCTCTTTTTTAATTTATCCATAAATAAACTGATAAATTCTAAAGCGCAAGCATGTTGTTTATCATTGTCTAAGTCACCCATCCAAATTTGCTCCGTATTAAAAAAGTTATTGAAGTTCTGTTCTTTTATTGTAAAATTTCCTTTTCCATCATTTAAGAAAACAGTAGCCTTCGCAGTTGTTCCCATCAAGTTTAATGCGACACCAGATTGAAACAAATCTATATCTCCATCATTATCAATATCACCACTAAGTATTGAACCGCTATATACTTCATTGATTGCTGGTTGAGGGGAAGCGAGCTTAAAATTTATATTTTGCGCAGCGCATTGTACCAGAACCATTATAAATCGCAACTGTATTTCAGTTGAATACTTAGGTAAAATTAGAATAGGCGCAGCGGTGAGGTCTAGGGCACCATTTAGTTTCTTTCTTCTCAAATATAAGTAGAATTTAGTTTCCTTCGCTATTTTTTAAATCTATGACAAGTTGGAAATGGTGTGTTTGCCCGCAATAAATCGCGAGCATAAAAACAAATTTCGAAAAATATACTTTGGAAACTATCCAAATAAAATTTAAATTTCAAAAACGAAATGTAGTGAGAGTGAGTGTGGGTGTGAGTGTGGGTTTACCTAAAGGTTGGAGACGGTCTCCGACTAATGAATGATTTCCCTTTTCAATTTTAAAGTCTAAGGTCTTGTGTCTTAGGTCTTGAGTAGACTCTTTGCTTCAATGATAGATGAGTTATACCTATATTATTATCCTTTTAAAATAATATATTTGTATTCCAATACTAATTGACTAAACCCAATAAAAAAGAAATATCATTGACACCTGATCAAAAAAGAATATTACTACAAAAGGCGGCGAATGCGTCTAGTGAAGGCATTACGATAAGTTCTATGACAGAACCTGACCAACCGCTAATTTTTGTTAGTGAAGGATTTTTAAATATGACAGGTTATAGTAGAGATGAGGTCATAGGAAAAAATTGTCGCTTCCTTCAAGGTCTGGATACTAATGAATCTGATGTTGATCAACTAAGAACTGCTATATCAAATGGTGTAGCTTGTACTGTTGAGTTGTTAAATTATTCAAAGAACGGTACACCCTTTTGGAATCGCCTTTCGATTACCCCAATTAGAGATGATAGCAATAGGTTAACGCACTACGTGGGTATACAATCAAATATTTCAAAATCACGGCAAAACAGAGAGCGGCTAATAACCGCAAATAAAGATCTCAAAAATTTCAAGCACCGCATCATAAACGATTTGGCTCAAGCGAGAACCGCACAACGATTTTTATTGCCGGATAAATTTCCAATCTCCTCCAAACTAAATTTTGCCTCTTTTTTTGTGCCCATGGATGAGATTGGTGGGGATTTCTTCGATGTTATTGCTTTGCAGGATGATAATTATGGATTACTAATTGCCGATGTCAGCGGTCACGGTATTCCAGCAGCCTTATTAACCTTTACGTCTTCTACGACTTTCTCAAGTGTTGCACCTTCCAGTTTGTCAAGCGCGGAGACCTTATCAATGGTAAATATGAAATTGTATGAAAAAATGCCAGAGGATAAGTTTCTAACCATGTTTTATATGATTTACAATCCCGAAACAAGCATTTTAAAATATAGCCAAGCTGGACATCCAGACGCAATTGTACTGCGCACAAGTTTATCGAAGATTATTCTATTGTCAACAAAAGGAAGCCTAGTAGGACCATTTTCTAATAGTGAAATTTCTTTTGAAGAGAAAGAGATCGAGTTAATTCCCGGTGATAAAGTAATCATGTATACCGATGCAGTCACGGAGGCGTTAGATAATTATAATAATGAAATCGAGAAAAGAAAATTTCATAATTTTCTTTTGAAGCACGCCGGTCTACCTTTAGATTCCCTGTTTAAAAAACTATACAAATTTGGTTTGAAGGAAAACAAACTCAAATCCTATCCAGACGATTTCACGATGTTAGGATTTGAGGTTTTGGATTGAAATACATAATGACATATAAAGTTTAGCATATAAAAATTAGTCGATTTCGAGGCACGATACTTTTTATTGAAGTCAAAGTTTGATACGACCGAAATCCTTGAATTTATTATTATAGCGCCTTTTATTCATGTATAGGTTGTGTGCTGACTTTTTTATTCTTTATCTCTCCAATCAAGTGGCAATGTTCTTGTCTGCATTTTTCCTGGTTGTCGATAGACATGTTTAATCTGTCCGGTAAATGTCTTTTCGGAAACTTAGTTAGAAGTAATGACACAGTCTCAGATTTGATTTGTTCGTAATCATCATCCTTATCCAAAAAAATTTTATTTAGTCGAAGGATTACAGCAACGTATTTCAGGTCTTCATATTTTTCGATTTTATCATAAACTCGGACATCAGCTATCAAATAAGTTCCTAACCTGTCCGCAAATAGCTGTTTAATGGCAAGATATTGATTTTTACCTTTGGTAGGCACAGGCTCTTTGCTGTACGCTTACATTCAAACGCATTCATTACAATTCTTGTGGCAATAGAAATTGTCCTTCTTGTCAAGGTTTCAAAAAAGAGAAATGGGTTTTTGATCGCCAACTTGATTTGCTTCCTGTCAAATATTTTCATGGTGTATTCACTATTCCGAGAGAACTGCACCCCTACTTTAGGTACAATAAGAAGAAGCTTTACGATCTATTGATGCGATCTGTAAAGGATACTTTGACCACTTTTAGCTTCGATCCTAAACACGGTATCAATGGAAAAATTGGCGCTATTCTTTTATTGCATACTTGGACCCAACAATTAACTTACCATCCTCATGTCCATTGCATTGTCGCCGCTGGCGGGCTTTAAAAAAATGGAACTTGGAAGCATAGTAAATCCAATGGCAATTTTCTCTTAACAGTAAAGGCAATGTCCAGACTTTTTAGAGGAGGACCTGCTTTTGTTATGGAATATTTAGGGCGATATACGCACAAAATATGTATCAGCAATTACAGAATTTTAAACGTTTCCGACACTCATGTTTCTTTCCGGTTCACTGATAGAAAAATCTGTAAGACTAAAATCAAAACTATTCCCGGACAAGAATTCTTAGGCCTTTTTGCAGAACATATTCTTCCTAAAAGATTTGTCAAATTTAGACACATTGGTTTCTTGTCCTCTCGATCAAAATCCAAAAATCTTGCAATTGTCCGAAAGAGTCTTGGTGGCAGTCCTTCCCAGCCAAAACCCAAAATTAAAATGACCGCAAGGGAATTTAAAAAGTTGACCACTGGGAAAGATTCTCATCAGTGTCCTTGTTGTAATAAAGGCCAAATGGTCGTGATCGCTCTCATTCCTAAAATTCGCGACTCACCTTATCATGTTTACTCTAGATTTACAACAAAGCATAAAAAAGCACAATTAAAAAGAAGTCTTGTCTGAGATTGACCTGATATTGCTATGACGCTTGCATCTATTTTTGACAGATTTTTTTGCAATCGCAACTATTTCTTTGAAAAATCAACATGCGAAAATTGGAGTTTTTAATACCAATCACGCATTCACGATAAGCCAAATTCTTATTGAAACAATATCAGCAAAAATGAATTGGCCTACATATTATATCGGCCAATCACACTTCGCAAAGCATTAAGAACGTGCTGATTATTAGTCTCACATTGATCAATTTCTGATAACTTTTGGTAAATTTCATATTGTATAATACATGTTTTGACAAAAATTTGTACTTTCTTCATAAAAACAATGTTATGATGAATTGTGAAACTTACTTTCAAAACTAACAAATGGAAAAATTTATTTTTGACAATCAAGATAATTTAATACGGATAGCCTTCACCGCACCAATTATTTATATTGTTTTAATTTTGGGTATTAGATTGGTTGGAAAGCGGTCGACTTCTCAAATGAATAGCTATGATTGGATTGTTACTGTTGCTGTAGGATCACTCATATCCTCTACGATAATATTTGAAACCATCTCACTCCTAGAAGGAGCTTTTTCCATCTTCCTTCTTCTTGTAATGCAATTTATACTTACCAAGATTCTGGTTCATAGTACAAATTTACAAAGGGTAATTCGAGCGACACCTCAACTGCTGGTTTTCGAAGGAAAATATCTCGAAGAAAACCTATCTAGCGAGAGAATAGTTAAAGGTGAAATCTTGTCTGCAATAAGACATCGAGGAATTCAAAATATCAGAGATGTTCACGCTGTTGTCTTAGAGACAGATTCTACTTTTAGTGTAATTAAAAGCTCTGATGACAATGACTGCTTTACACTCCAAGATGTTGATGGTCTTCCTGCTTGTTTCAAGAAAGATTTGGAAAAACGAGAAGATGTTTAAAATGTTAAAAGCTCTTATATAACTAATTATCCTCACTATCGAGAATCATAATCATTGCTACTAATTGATTTTAGATTCCTCAAGCATCATGGATATCCCCTCTATGTAGCTATGCATATAAAAAGCAACCTAGACATGGTTTAGATTGCTGTTTGATCTAGAAATGCAATATTATCCTACACTGTCAATAAACGTCTTTAAATTCTCTTTAGTGTCTCCAATTTTTTTCTGAAGTCTACCTAACAACTCATCTTCTTTACCTTCTTCGTAAACTAGGTCGTCGTCGGTTAATTCTGCATACTTTTGTTTTAGAGAACCTTTAATTACATTCCAGTTACCTTTTAACTTGTCATTGAATGAACTCATTATTATAATTTTATATTACTGTACAATATTGTACATATTTCTTACTAAATAAGAGCGATAAATGTTCGGTTTATTATCGAAAAATTTTAACTGGAAGAAGTATCGAGAGAACGAACATTGTTCTCTGTTTTGTAGTTAGGTAAATAACTGTAATTTAAAAATTTATTTCATGGAAGTCCTCAGCGAAGTAATATCTGAAAATTTATCGATCATTTTGAATAGTGTAATAATTTTTATAGTCATTCTTGTGATCACAAGATTGGCAGGCCTAAGAACATTTGCGAAAATGTCGCCCTTAGATTTTGCAAGCACAATTGCAATTGGTTCTATCTTGGCCACATCAATTTTAAGTTCTGAGACATCTTTACTTAACGGAACATTCGCTCTTGGGACTATTGTATTCATGCAGATTGTTTATGGAAGATTGATGAAAAACTTTTCTGCTTTTCATAAATTAGCAAGTAATAAGCCCCTATTTCTAATGAGAAATGGAATTGTCTTAAAAGAAAACCTCGATCGATCAGGGGTTTCGAGGGAAGATCTTATGGCTAAACTCAGAGAGGCCAATGCACTTAAGCTATCTAATGTTAAAGCGGTTGTTTTTGAGACAACAGGAGATGTTGCGGTTTTACATGGTGAGGGGTCTGAAGATGTAGACGATAGCATTCTTTTAGGAATCGAAGACTTAAAGGAAGTTAGCTATGCTACTAACATATAATCATATCCTTTAATTGAAATAGATAACTAATTTTAGTATGATTGTTAATACTGATGCAAATGGTTTTGAAGTAATTTATCATTCAACTCATGGATTATTAGCAGGTAAAATTGCCAATTATATAACTGATGATTTTTTCGGTCACAAAAAATTTGAAACCATCATAGCTATTACTTCTCATGATGATTTGCAACCAAGCATTGAAGATGGCGATCATATTTCAGAGAATGGCATGCTAAAAAATTTTACAGAAAATAGTCAGCCGATAGTAGCTGTAAACGATCGGTGCAAGAATCTCATGTCAGAAGCTCACCGAAGATCCCCATATATTGAAGTGCTAGTTTCCATGCATCTTGATTTTCTTTATACCGATCTTGCTAAATCAAGTAAAATGATGGCTAGTTTTCTGTCGGAGCAAAAAGCGTTACGGAAAGATTTAATTAATCTTCATTCTATTTCTAAAAGTGATTTTGAGAGAGGATATCAGGTGTTATTATTTTGCGATAGATTATCGCTTATTCTTAGCCAAAGCCAGATTCCATTTGCAGGTAGAGAAATAGAAATCAATAAATCAATTAACGGAAAAAAATATTTTGTAAGTGAAGGTGAGAAAGGGAATTTGACTGTCCGGCCTTGGATTTTTAATAGCGAGCAATTTGAAGTTTCAATACCTGTCAGACGGTTGAAGAAAACTATCTTTAAAAGCACTAGCAAATTTAAAGACTCATTGCGTCAATGTAAGATAAACGAAAAAGTATGGAAATTTGCTAAGTAATACGCTGTTCTTTGCAGATCGGAATTTAGGCTGCCTCAGTAAATAAATATTATCATTATAAGCTCTCGATTTTATCCACGTGATATAGGACATCATCATTAAGTGATGCTGGGTCAATAAATATATTCTTAGCTAATTCAAATTGATGTGCCATAGATTCAAAAAAATGCATCATATATCCAGCTGTATTGACGAACAGAAATAGATCACCTATCTGTGGTACTGTTTTAAATTCAAGCTTTCTTTTTAGTATGATGTCCCTTTCTAAGCAGTAAGCTCCTGTGAGATATCCATATGCTTTTTTATTTTGTTCTGTGGAACGCTTTATGTGTATAGGGTCAACTAAAAAGTCTCTGCTTCCACTAGCTAACTGTGACATATTCATCTCTAGCCCCACTAAGTAATCATTTCTGGCATCCGTTTTTACGTGTGCAACTCTACCTACTGTAACTCCCACTTGATCCAATAACGACCTACCTGGTTCTATTCTTAATTCAATACCTTTTTCCACAAGCTCATCAGCTATCGATACGTTAATTTTACTCTCAGCATTTAGAATGTATTTGAGAGCATTTCCTTTATTAAGTTCATTATAGTATGGATACACATTGGCCTTTCCTATAAGTTTATTCATGTGGTTAATTAATCCTAAGCCATCATTTTTATACGTTATTGGCGAAGTTTTTTCGAGAACAGCACTTTTCAAACCTTTATGAAAAGCCTCCCACTCGTCACGGCTTTTTAGGTAATTCATCAGCAATCCACCTCCTATATCGATAAACTTCGTAGTAAATCCTAGGGCCTTGAATTCTTCCGATTTTCTAATGCATTGAGTTAGTGCAGCACTTCGTTGATCAAGACTATATCCATCCAGATGGAAGTGAAGACCTTCATAGTGCAGGTCATGTTGATCCACGCAATATTTTTCAGCAAGTTCGTTTATTAGGTTTAAATCAAAACCAAATCTACTTTGCAAAGCCTCACCTTGATACATAAATCCGGTAACCCTAAATCCGATCCTAGCTCTTTTCTTTAGCTGCCGAGCGATTGAAATGACATTTTCAAGTTCATCTTCATTATCGACAATTATTAGTACATTATTTGAGATTGCTATTGATAAAGCCTCATCCGTTTTCACCGCTGCAGTAAATACGATATCGTCTGATTGAGCCATCTGTAAAGATTGAGTCAACTCTCGCAAACTTGCTGTATCTATTCCATATCCACCTTTTTTAGTTTCACCTAAAAGAGTTAAGCACTTATTACTTTTCCTAGCATAAAATACCTTTCCTTGCACTCCACAAGACTCAAAAGCTTGTTGATATTCGAGCACGTTCTGTAAAAATGGGTCTATGTTAAGGATGTTGATTGGGCTCTTGAACTTCTCTATCATATTTTTAAGAAAGTCTTCTCTAGTAATTAATAATTCTATCCAATCGTGAATGAGAGGTTGTAATGGGTAATGCTTCATAGTTATTTGAAAATTTTCTTTAACCAATTGCTCGTGAAATTGTTGTATGACGGTGATAGTGTATCGTTATTATACGTCTTTGCTCCTGCAGGAATTCCATATGTAAGAATATCATCGTTTATTGAAAAGTTGTCCTTGCGTATGTGTCCTTTATTGTCGATTTCAAGATAGTTAACTCGACTAGCGTCAAAATTAGTTCCTGATGAAATTGCCATCTTATGCAAGATTAGACTTTCATATGGCATATCATTCTTACAAGCCGTCGTAGTAATTCTACAGTCGAATGACACATCATAATTTTCTAGATCGCTTTTCCAGCTTACCAAGCCAGCCCTAGTCGCTATTAATAATTTTTTGAAGTTAATCAAAGGTGGTCCATATGCAATCCGCTGAAATGCAGATTTCCATACCCTGTCGAATTCATCTATTGACTTCTGGTCCATAGAACTAGTTAAAAGCAATTCATTAATCATAGGACCAATATATCGAATTACTGAAATTGCGCTTACAAAGTGGCTGCTAAATCCCATCGAAGCATGAGAAAATAACTTTTCAAGATACTCTTCAACAATAAACTTTTTGTTATTAGTTAAATGAGGAAACAGCAAATCATAAAATGAAAAGGCGGTGACATCATGTTCTTTATGGAAGGTGGATATCTCACTTTCTAAGTGATCCTCGCTAATACTGTAAGGTATTACTTTGCCATAGTCTTTCAACAAAGCTCGATAGTAATGAAACCTCATTTCATCTTGAATCAGTGGCAGTATTTCATCTGAAAAACTGATTAGTGAATCTGATTTTTTTTCAGTTAAATTATAATTAATGGCATTTCTTATTTTCCATGAGTGGTAGTCGTGAGGAAGTATTGTACTCAATCTAGGCATCAAAGGCAGGTTAGTGCGAGAGTAGGGAACAATCATTTTAGGTTCCTTCCCACTAGATATATAGCTATCATTCTTTAAATCGTAAATTCCCCCTTTTCCCTCAGTCGAAGCGATTACAAAATCTATGAAGGTTAAACCGATACCCTTACATTTTACAATCTTACCAGATAAATCAGTATTAAGTATTTTAGAAATAGGATAAATCAAAGCTGGTTGATTAATTGAGCTCCCATGTCCTGTAGTGAGACAAATTTTATCTACATTAATAACTTTTTTGCTAGCAGTGCTTATAGCATAACCAGTCTCTGATGTCTTAATCTCGTTTGCTACATCTCTAACAATGTCAGTCTGAAGATTTTCACTTGAAAGTCTCATACCTTCCTCAAATAAATAGTTTAAATATTCGCCGACATAAGATCGTGGTGAAAATGCATTATTAAATTCTGGAACACTGTAATTATATTTACTTTGGATGAAATCCTTATAACTCTTCAAAGAAGCTAGACCCACCTCAATTAAGAAATCGTTGAAATTGATATGGTAATTACAATAATTCATTAATAAAAATGCAGGTTGCTCCCTATTATAAGCAATTCCACATCCGATCTTTTTATTGGGTTCAAATATGGTTACACGGACACTAACACTAGGATTTTTCTTGGCGAGATGAGCGATCCTAAGATATGTAAACAATCCTTTTGGGCCACCACCAATAATACCTATCCTTATTAACCTCTGTGAGCCCATTACTTACTTTCAGTTATATGCTTACGCACCCACTCACTATGATAGATCGTATCCAGGTAGCGATCACCACGATCGCAAAAGATCAACGCGCAATTTCTAGCATTCTCATTAACTTGGAGGAACCTTTTCGCTGCGTAGTATACCCCTCCGCTTGATCCACCTGCAAAAATTGATTGTTCCTCCAAAAGGCTTTGACAACCAATAATACAATCTCTATCAGATACATGAATTACATTGAAAACCGCAGACTCATCTAATAAGGCAGACATTTTGCTTGCACCATGACCAGGGATCAGTCTCTTGCAGGGTTTATCACCAAAAATTGCACTTCCTTTCGCATCAACGGCTATAATCTTAGTATTTAAATTTGACTCTACTATATATTCGTAGCAGCCCATTAATGTTCCACAAGTACTTGTACTAACAAATAGATATTGCAGATCATAATCCACCTCGCTCGCTATCTCAGCCATGGTTTGTCGGTGAGCATTGGGGTTAGCTTTATTAGAATATTGATTAGTCCAGTACAATTGATCGTTTGATTCCACCATCTCCCTTACCTTGCTAATTCGTGCACCGAGCCAACCATCTACATCACATGGTCTATCTACCTTTATAACTTTAGCTCCATAGGCTTCCATTATTTTAATATTAGTCACATTAGCCATGGGATCGACTACTGCGATAAACTGCAAGTTATAGTATTTGCATAGTTGAGCTAACGCGATAGCCATATTGCCCGAACTAGATTCGATAAGGGAATCACCTTCCTTAATCTCACCATTTTTGAGGGCATTCTTAATTATTGACAACGCGGTACGATCTTTTATAGACCCTCCAGGGTTCAAAAACTCTAATTTTCCAGAGATGACAGCATTACTCCCTTCTATACTTTTCATTCGTATTAAAGGGGTATTGCCAATAGCGGATATCAGATCATTATGCATCCTGTGGTTTTTAAGATTTTGGTTGATAGACTGTTTCTATATTGGAATCTCGTTTGCAATTTTCATTCGATCCCAATTTCTATGCTTGGCAATAGCCTTACTAAACATTTCAGGTTTCTCATTAATTAATATGGCGGAATCATCTTTGTGCATTTTAATGAATGTGTGATCTATAAATTTTTCACCTTCATTGTCAGCAGCTATAGCCTTGCAATGTTTAAAAGCTTCATTTACGAATTTTATAAATTTAGATTCCTTGAGGAGTTGGTCTATAGATTTACTCCCTCCTGGGATATACACAGCATCATATAAGACACTCTCTGTAGTAGATATTGCTTCGTCAACTTCATGTTCCATACCTTGATCACACTTGATGGTGCCCCCATGCGGGGCAATGATCATTGTGTTAGCGCCATCTGATTCTAAGCTTTCCTTCATTGAATCATAATCCTTCATATTAAATCCATCAGCTGCCAAAACTGCTATTTTTCTAGTTTCAATAGATTCAAAGACAGTATTTGCTTGACTTAACGCAGGTGATTCTTCGAGATAAATCTTCTTTTTGCCTGGCTGGTGTTTGCTGGCATCTTCATCTGCACCTATCGCTTGATTAATTGGCT